>OCPW01000376.1_pt1 | contig 34065 bp, 28 predicted proteins | sample 1538761 | NCBI WGS metagenome assembly OCPW01 (sample SAMN04571724, study PRJEB22368) | human gut metagenome | biome: human gut; material: stool | host: Homo sapiens | place: Luxembourg | collected 2012-09-20
TACGGTGGTGTGGAAGGACGGCATGGGAAGTAATCCCATGCCTCCTATCCGATTCGAAGGTCTTTTCGCGGCGGGGCCTTACGCGGCCTCGCCCTCAAGCTTTTCCTCAGGCTTCGCGGCCTTCGACGGGGCCGCGCCCCCTTTTTTTGATTCGTCCTCCTTCTTGGCGGGGGACTTGCCGAAGACGTAGAGGGAGCACATCACGCCCACGAGCAGGATCGTGAAGCCGATGACCATCGTGATGGTGGGCCATTCGCCGCGCCAGATGAGGGCGTAGACGACGGCGGAGATGCTCTCGAAGACGATGAGCTGGCCGCCGAGGCCGGAGGGCAGGCGCTGGGACATCTGGTTCCAACAGAGCATGGCGACCCAGCTGCAGAGCAGGCCGATCATGAGGGCCACGCCGAGGAAGCGCAGCGGCGTTTCACCGAGAAGCGACACCGAGGTGTCCATCCAGCCGCACGGCCAGGCGAGGATCGCGAAGGCGATCATGACGACGGGGAGCACCGTGACGCCCTGCAGGGCCGTCCAGGCGGACGAGCTGTGCTTCGGGTGGGCGAGAAGCCATTCGCCGTTCATGATGGAGAACCAGGTCCAGGAGATCACGGCCGCGATGCCGAAAAGCACGCCGATCCAGAAGTCGAGGCCCGTGGAGCCCGAGGAGGTGATGTACTGGAATTCGGTCCAGTTGGCGATCACGAGGCCGAAGAAGATGAGCACGAGCGGCGGCGTGATGGAGCCCCACGAGAGGCCGCGGCCCTCGCGCTGATAGCGCACGTTCGCCACGATGGCGACGAGCACGGGAATGACGGCCATGAACATGCCCGCAAGCGGAGCGCCCGACATGCGGATGCAGACGGTGATCAGGCTGTAGAAGACGACGTTGCCGAAGAAGGGAAGCCGGAAGGCTTCGATGATGTCGGGCTTCGTGAATCGCTTGAGGTCCTCCTTCATGAAGAACATGAAGGGCAGCGACACGAGGCCGAAGGCGATGAATCGCCCGAGGGCGACGAGAACGGGGTTGTACTGCGGTAGAAGAAGGGGCGCAATGTAAATGAGGCCCCAGAGAGCACCCGCAGCGATGCCAAGCAGAACGCCGATGAGCATGGGTTGACGATTACCGGTTCTTGCGTCCGTCTTTCACCCGGACGCGGTCCGTAACGGGCGACTGGTGTGAAAGGGATGGCGCCGCCCGTGCTTGACCCGGGTGGGCGCGCCCGCGCTCCTTTCGGAACCCGCCTGACGCTTCCCCGCCGGGCTGCCGGGAAGGTATCTTTTCCCGGCGCGACCGCCTCAATCCGCAACAGCCTTCTTCTGGTCTGAACGGCTGTTCAATGCGCTTGTTTTGGTCAGCCTCATGCTAACAAAAATGCGGGAAATACGCGAGATGCATTTAGGGGAAGTCCTTAGGTACTTCACGTAATCCCTAGGTACGAGGGGATTCTGCTGATTTTTGGCGGAAAAGTGCAAAGAAAAACTCAGTAAAAATACGTAATCACGAGTCGAAAATGCAACCTTATTTCAAAGTGTAACGTCGGTTACCGTGAGGAAAGGGGCGTTGAGGAGCCAAAACGCCTGCGGCGTTGTCTTTCCATGTCTTGTCAAGAACTGTGGTAGTGACGTATAGGCCTGAACGGGAATTCAGTGGGAGGTGATTCGGATGCGGGTTTGTTCTCTCCCGCATTGCGCCTGTCGATAGTAAGATGATAACGAAGGGCGACAAAGTGCGCCCTATGCTCGCCCGCGTCCCGTCGGGGCGAAGGGCGGAATCTCCGGACGTGGCCTCAGGAGAAGTCGGCTCGTCTGGAGTCAGTTTGAGGAGGAATTTACCATGACCGATCTTTCCCGACGTCATCTCATCCAGGGTGCAGTCGCCGCCGGTGCGGCTCTTGCAGGCTCCACCGTCGCCGTCGCCTCTCCGAAGCAGAAGTGGGACGAAGTCGTCGACGTGATCGTCATCGGCTCGGGTTTTGCCGGTCTTGCCGCCGCCATTGAGGCGAAGAAGGCGGGCGCGAACGTCGTCGTTCTTGAAAAAATGGCCACGTTCGGCGGCAACTCGATCATCAACGGCGGCATTCTGACCGCCACGGGCTGCCCGCAGCAGAAGCTCCACAAGATCGAGGACTCGGTCGAGCTGCTTGAGAAGGACATTCTCACGGCCGGCAACTACATGAACTACTCGAGCAAGGTCCGCTATCTGGCCGAGCATGCGCTCTCCAACTATGAATGGACCGTCAAGGAACTCGGCGTGCAGTACCTGCCCGACGCCATCGGCCAGGAAGGCGGTCACTCCGTTCCGCGCTACGTCACGACGACGAACGGCTCGGGTTCGGGCATCGTTACGAAGGAACTCGACAAGTGCAAGGAACTTGGCATTCCGCTGCGCAACCGCGTGTTCGTCGAACACATCATCCGCGGTGACAACGGCGTCGAGGGCGTTCAGGTCCGCGAAGGCTACCGCTTCCCGAAGGCCGACTCTGGCAAGGTGAAGACGATCCGCGCGACGAAGGGCGTGGTGCTCTGCTACGGCGGCTTCTCGGCCGACGTGAAGTTCCGCATGTTCCAGGATCCGAAGCTCAACGAAACGCTCGATACGACGAACCAGCCGGGCGCCACGTCCGAAATGTGGCGTGAAACGTCCGCCATCGGCGCCCTCCAGGTCCAGAACGACTGGATCCAGTGTGGCCCGTGGGGTTGCCCGCGTGAAAAGGGCATGGGCATCGGCTGGCAGTTCAACCAGACGGCCGCTGCCGAATACGGCCTCTGGGTCAACGCCGAAGGCAAGCGCTTCGTCAACGAGCTCGCCAACCGCAAGGTCCGCGCCGACGCCATCATGGTCGAACAGGCCAACGGCAAGAAGTGCTTCGCCATCTGCAACGAACCCAACGTGCAGCCGCTCAAGAAGCAGCGCCCGGGCTTCCTTGAAAAAATGCTCGAACGCAAGATCGTCGAGAAGTACGACTCGCTCGAAGCCCTCGCCAAGGCCGCCGGCATCAAGGCCGACGCCCTCAAGGCACAGGTCGAGGAATTCAACAAGGTCGTGAAGGCCAAGGCCGACCCGGTCTGGAGCCGCTACATCAACAACGACCAGGTCCCGCTCGTCGAAGGTCCGTGGTACGTCTGCGAACTCCAGCCCAAGGTCCATCACTGCATGGGCGGCCTCGTCACGGACGACAACTGCGAAGTCCTCGACGTCCGCTCCGACAAGCCGATCGGCCATCTCTTCGCCGCCGGCGAAGCGACGGGCGGCGTGCACGGTGCAGTGCGCCTCGGCTCCGTGGCCATCCTTGACTGCCTCGTCTTCGGCCGCCTCGCCGGCCAGAAGGTCGCCGCCATCAAATAAGGCCTGACGCTCCGCCTCAGGGCGGAGCCCCCTGAACCCCGTCCTGAGCCGCAGCAGGACGCCTGAAGCGCCCGAAGGTCCCAGGCCTCCGGGCGCTCTTCATTTACGTCTCCCTGAACGCCTCCGAACGGTCCCGCCGAATCCGTCGTTCGAAAAATCAATAGTCTCTTGGGTAGGGCAGATATGCCTTGATTGAGGTAAACTATTGGGAAACGTTCTCATGCAAGCGCGAAAAAAAGGAACGGCGGGGCGAAAGGCCCGCCGTGCGCAGGGAAATCCTGTGAAAAGCGAGGCGCGCCGCATGACGTCACAACAACAATGAGAAGACGACACAACATGACTGTGATGCACACCGAGGCCGAGCGCCTGGCGATGATCAGGGAGGCGCTCGAGCGCCTCACGGCGGCCGCGACGGGCCTTTTCGAGGACTGGCAGCAGGCGAGGAGCTTCCTCCCGTCGGGCTGCAGGAAGCTGATGGAGGACCTGACGTTCGAGCAGGCCTCCTGGCTTGGGCGCTTTGAGCGCGAGGCGGGCGAGGGTACGTCCTTTTCGGCGCTCGAGAGCTTCGAGGGCTTTGCCGCCAACGTGCGCAGGCTCGTCTCCGAGCACGCCGCGAGCCCGCTTGCGCTCGTGGGCGAAGTCTTTGAGAGCGACGACGAGGAGCGCCTCTTCTTCCGCCGCTGGAAGAACTTCCTTGACGCGGGCATCGGCACGATCGCGCGCAGCTTCGTGATCGACGACATCATCTTTGCGGGCCAGATCGCCGCGAGCATGCGTCTCGTGGGCCTGCTGCGCCGCATCACGGCCGAGTGGGCGCATCTCTCGCCCGAGCATCGCCACCAGCTCGGCATCGACTTTCGCGAAAACGCGCAGGCGCTGAGCGACGCCTACGGCACCGCCTCTAGCGCCGACTTCATACTGATGAAGGACCGCTTTGCCGACCGCCTCAAGGGGGAGTTCGAGGGCTTTCTCGAGGCGGCCGATCACCCCGTCGACGAGACCGACAGGGACGCCGTGATCTTCCGCGCCGCTTCCGAACGCTTCTCCAAGGGCGTCATCGCCACCGTCAAGAGCGTGGTCACGCAGTGCGAGCGCGGCGGCCCCGAGGCCGTGCGCGCCTTCGGGCTCACGCTCGACGCAGGCCGCATGTTCCTCGAGCTCCCGGGCGGCGACGAGACGGCAGAATACTGCCGCCGCACGCTTCTTCCGAGGCTCGAGCGACTCCTCGAGTCGGTCTGACCTCATCCCGGATCGGACAATGAGACGCCCGCAAGGACACGCGGTCCTGCGGACGTTCGTGCATCTGCCTTTCCCTGATTCCGGTCTCAGCCCGCGATGGGCGAGAGGCCGATGAGGACCGTCGAGATCCAGAAGGGGAGTGTCGCCATGGCGGCGAGCGTCTGGGCGGTCGTGACGTTGGCGACCGACGGGGCGTCGCCCTTCATCGAGGCCGTCATCACGTAGCAGCTTTGTGTGGTGGGAAGCGCCGCGAAGAGGATCGCGACGCCCGCCTCCACGGGGTCGAGGCCCGCGAGCGTGACGACACCCCAGGCGATGGCGGGGACCGCAAGCAGGCGGCAGACGACGGTGGTCGTGATGAGCGCGAGGTGGTCCCTGAAGGCATGCCCGCGCCGATGCAGAGGAGCTCCATGGCCAGCGAGGCGTTGCCCAGATGCGCGAGGAAGGTCGTGGCGGTCTGCGGGACCGTGAGGCCCGATGCCTTGACGAGAAGGACCGCCACGGTCGCGATGATGAGCGGATTGGTCAGCACCTTGCGAAGCGTCTGAGAAGGCTCTGCATGGCGCTGTTGAGGTACGGAAATAGGATGAGAAAAAGCGGCCTGAAGACATCATGGCCTTCAGGCCGCTGCATGGACAGGCGGGAAGCTGCCGAACAGCGCTTATTCGGCGGCGCCCTCCTTCTTCCTCGGTGTGGCGGGTTCTTCCTTCACGGGATGTGCGGCGCGCCAGGCGGCGAGGTATTCGGCAATGCGGCTGATGGCCTCGCGCAGCTGGGGCTCGTGTGGCAGGAACACGACGCGGAAGTGATCGGGATGCGGCCAGTTGAAGCCCGTGCCCTGCACGAGCAGGACGCGCGTGGCTTCAAGGAGCTCCTTGAAGAACTGGCGGTCGTTCTCGATCGGGTAGATCTTCGGATCGAGCCTCGGGAACATGTAGAGCGAGCCCTGGGGCTTGACGCAGGTGACGCCCGGAATCTGCGTGAGGAGCTCCCAGGCGAGGTCGCGCTGAACGCGCAGGCGGCCGCCCTCGCAGACGAGGTCGTTGATCGACTGGTAGCCGCCGAGCGCGGTCTGGATCGCCCACTGGCCCGGCACGTTGGCGCAGAGCTTCATGTTGGCGAGCATGTTGAGGCCCTCAATGAAGTCGCGGGCGGGCAGCTTGTTGCCCGAGATGATCATCCAGCCCGCACGGTAGCCGCAGGCGCGGTAGGCCTTGGAGAGCGAATTGAACGTGATCGTGAGGACGTCGGTGGAGAGGCTCGCGATGGCGATGTGCTTCGCATCCTCGTAGAGGATCTTGTCGTAGACCTCGTCGGCGAAGATGATGAGGCCGAACTCGCGGGCGATGTCGACGAGCTTGAGAAGCGTCTCCTTCGGATAGACGGCGCCCGTCGGGTTGTTCGGGTTGATGATCACGATGCCGCGGGTCCTCGGGGTGATCTTGGCGCGGATGTCGTCAAGATCGGGCTGCCAACCGTTCTCCTCGTCGCAGAGGTAGTGCACGGGGGTGCCGCCCGAGAGGCTCGTGGTGGCTGTCCAGAGCGGATAGTCGGGCATCGGGATGAGGAGTTCGTCCCCTTCGTCGAGCAGCGCGTTCGTCGCGAGCGAGATGAGGTCCGAGGCGCCGTTGCCGAGATAAATGTCGTCGAGCGTCACGCCCCTGATGCCGAGCTCCTGCGTGTAGTGCATCACGGCCTTGCGGGCGGCGAAGATGCCCTTGCTGTCGGAGTAGCCCGCGGAGTTGGGCAGGTTGAGGATCATGTCTCGCTGGATTTCCTCGGGGACCTGGAAGTCGAACGAGGCGAGATTGCCGATGTTGAGCTTGATGAGCTGCTGGCCCTGGGCCTCCATCTCCTTGGCGCGGTCGACGATCGGGCCGCGGATGTCGTAGAGGACGTTGTTGAGCTTCTTGGATTTCTTGATGAGCTTCATGAGGTTTTCCGGCGGAGTTTCAAGCGGGGGAAAGGCCGCTCGTCAATGGCGGCGTCGAACTTCAAAGTGTACGCGCAAAGGCGACGCCGTGTGCGTGAAGGCGGCGTTTTGCTTGCATCTTGATGCAGTTCGGCCCGCCGTTTCGTTGAAAACGGCGGGCCGTCGTGAAGCCGGGAGTAGACGCGGTGCGTCGTGAGTGTCCAGAATTTAGGCGCGGGCGCGGATCCAGGCCTGGAGGTCGGCGATCGTGATGAAGGTCATGTCGTGCCTGCGGGCGAACTCGATGAGTTCGGGCGTGCGCATCATCGTGCCGTCGTCGGCCATGATCTCGCAGCACAGGCCGCAGGGCGCGAGGCCCGCGAGGCGGCACAGGTCGACGGTGGCTTCGGTGTGGCCGTTGCGCACGAGCACGCCGCCCGCCTTGGCGCGCAGCGGGAACATGTGGCCGGGGCGGCGGAAGTCCTCGGGACGGGCGTCGGGGCGAAGGGCGGCGAGCGCCGTGTGGGAGCGCTCGAAGGCGGAGATGCCCGTCGTCGTCTCGACGTGGTCGATGCTCACCGTGAAGGCGGTCTCGTGGTTGTCGGTGTTCTTCGCGACCATCGGCGCCAGGCCGAGCCTGTCGCAGAGCTCGCCCGACATGGGCATGCAGATGAGGCCGCGGCCGTGGACGGCCATGAAGTTGATGTTCTCGGGCGTGGCAAACTCGCCCGCACAGATGAAGTCGCCTTCGTTTTCACGATCGGGATCGTCGGTGACGAGAATGATCTTGCCGGCGCGAAGGTCTTCAAGCGCCTTTTCAATGGTGTCGAACGCATGGGTCATGACGTGTCTTCCTTGTCCGAAGCCAAGGGCTTCGGTTCTCTAGAGGATTGAAGGCGGGATGGGGAGCTTCCGCTCAAGGAAGAGACGAAGGCGACCCGAACCCGGTGTTGGCCGAACGTTCAGGGCGACGGCAAAGGGCGCAGGCGCGGGCACGCGCATGCCGGACGCAGGCACGCGTCCGCCTTTGACCTGCATCTTCTTACATCCGGACTGTGACCGTCGGCCCAGGAGTTTCACCTGATCATGCGCTTCCCCTGAGGGAGAGGCGCTCGCGGGCTGTACCGCCGGTAGGGACTTTCACCCTGCCCTGAAGATTGCAGAGCTAATTTATACGGAAGGGAAGGGACGATGTCAAGAAAACGGGCGTTCGCGGAAACGAAAACGGGCGTTCGCCCGAAGGTGAACGCCCGTTTGAGGCTTGGATTCCGTTGTTCGAAACCGCGTGTTAGAACACGAGGCCGGCCATGAGGAAGCCGAACGGGATGGCGGCGACGAGGCCAAGGCAGCCCGGGAGGAAGAACGGATGGTTGATCACGTACGTGCCGGACCACTTGCCCATGAAGGAGCCCGTGTCGTCGCAGGAGATGGCGAAGGCGGAGGTCGGGTAGACGTTCGTGACGAAGATGCCCGAGACGGCCACGAAGCAGGCGAGGATCATCGGGGCGTCGCAACCGAGGCTGGCGGCAACTGGGACGAGCAGGGCCGAGGTGGCACCCTGCGAGAAGAGCAGAGCGGACACGCAGAAGAAGGCGAGGGCGAGGAGGCCCGGGTACTGGCCGAGGAGGACAGTGGCCTGTTCCTTAATCGTCGGGATGTAGATGCCGATGACCGTGGAGGCGAGCCAGCAGATGCCGAGAATCACGACGAGGGATTCATAACCGCCCTTGAAGATCGAGGAGTTCTTGATCTTGGTGAGCTCGACGTCGCAGAACCAGTACATCAGCATCGAGATGAAGAGCATCGTGATGACGATGATGTCGCGGGAACCGAGGGTGTGGCCGATTTCCTTCTTGAAGAGGAGCATGGCAACGATGAACACCACGGAGAGGAGGAAGATCACGACGGAGAGCTTGGCGCCCTTCGGAAGCGGAGCTTCACGCTGTTCCTGAGAGGACATGGCGACGAGACCGGCCTTCATGCGGGCCTGGAAGATCGGGTCCTTTTCAAGGTCGACGCCCTGGAAGGCGGAGATGAGCGAAGCGACGGCGGCGCCGAAGAGGCCGGCCGGCAGAATCACGCAGAGGACCTGGCCGAAGGAGACGCCCATCGTTTCAACGACAACCCACATGGCGGCGGTGGCGGCCGAAATCGGGGAGGCGGAAATGGCGATCTGGGAGGCGACGACGGCGGAGGTCAGCGGCTGGGACGGACGAACGCCGTTCTGCTTGGCCACTTCCTGAATCACGTTCAGGATGGACATCGTCGTGAAGCCCGTGCCGGAGAGGATCGTCAGAAGGAAGGCGATCGCCGGAGCGAGGATGTTGATGTACTTCGGATTGGCGCGAAGAACGCGGGAGGCAACGCGAACCATGTAGTCCATGCCGCCGGCAACGTGCATGACGGAGCAGGCGAAGAGGACGGACATGATGATGAGGATCACGTCAAGGGGCATGGGACCCGGCGGGATGCCGAGGCAGAAGACGGCAATAGCCATGCCGAAGCCGCCGGCCATGCCGACGCCGATGCCGCCGAGCTTGGCGGCGTAGATGATGCACGCGAAGAGCAGTGCAAAGTGAATGTAGACCATACGATCTCCTTTGGCTGTGGAATCCCGCATCCCGGAGGACAGGGGAACCTGTAAATCTTTGTTATACGTGCGCACCTTATCCGACCCGTCGCCTTAAGTCAACGGGGCAAACGCGGATAAAACGGGTTGAAAGCGCTTCCTGAGGGTAAACGATCATAGGGTTAACCCGCTGCCAAAATAATTCGATGATCTTTGCAAAGCGCTCTGCGACAGTCGTTTCAGGCGGAAAATCGGTCCGATTTTTCCGTGTTTTTCGTGTCGCTTTGAACTTCTGGGTATTTTCCCCTAAAAGTGACGCCGTGAGGCCTTTTGGAGACACCGGCGGGGCGTCGGGGAGAGTGGCCGGAGGGGATGCGGAAGTCGTGTTTTGGGCGCGGTTTCGACTCAGAATTGCGTAGTTTTCGGTAGTTTTTCGAGAGTCGTGAGGAGTCGCGGGAAATGTTTCAAGGCAGTTCGGGAAAGGCGGGCGGACACGAAAAAGGCGCCGCGTCCACGCTTCGGGAGGCGGCGCCCATGATGGGAGCGGTGCGGGTCAGGCGGCTCTGGTCTCGGGCCAGCGCTCGTTCATCCACGGTCATGATGTCGGCGCTGCGCACGGCGGCCTCCTCGATCTCCTCGGGCGTGACCTGCGTCTCGGGCGTGCAGAGGATGCGCATGAGAAGGGGCCCGCGGAGCATTTCGATGAAGCGGGCGGCGGCCTCCTCGAGCTCCTCGATCGGGGCGTCGACGTGGTTCTGCAGGACTCGGGCAAAGCACTGGTAGCTCTTCTTCACGCCTTCGCGGTAGAAGAATTCGCCGATGTCACGGCGGGCGAAGGACTGTGCGAAGACGAGGCGGCAGGCGCCGACGGCGCGTTCGGTGAACATGCCCGTGAGGAAGATGCGGCCGAAGGCCTCGAACTCCTCGCGCAGGCTGCGGCCGGGATGGTAGTTGCTCACGTAGGCCTGATAGACGTCGTCGGCCATCATGCCGAGGGCGGCGAGGAAGAGCCCCTCCTTGTTGCCGTAGACCTGGTAGATCACGGTGCGCGAGCCGCCCGAGCGTTCGATGATGCGGGAGAGGGACGCGCCCTCGTAGCCGTACTCGATGAAAACGTCGATGGCGCAGCGAAGGAGCTCGACCGCACGGTTGCGGCCTCTGGGGGTTTTCGGAAGTCTGTCGGTCATGTCTTGTTGCGGGTCCTGGTCGGCGGATCCCGGTTGAATCGGTTGAGGGCCGGATTCCGTGCATTGTACCCGAGCGGCGCCATGCGGGAATGGCGGCGCGATTCGGGATGCCTCAAAAATGGTGTGATCCTCACCGACCGTCCGAGAGACCGCATGCGCCCGCTTCATCGCGCCCCCTATGCGGACGGCATTTCTGAGCAAACGTACAGCCGCCTCTTCAACGACATCGCATTGAACGAGTCCGCGGTTCAGCAGTACTTCATGACTCGAGCGAATACTCCGACGGAGAAACGTAAAGTCCTCGCGGTGGAGTCATCCACGGTCGACACTTATGGCGCCGGTCAGATCGAAGCGAGGCATGGCTTCAGCAAGGAAAGCAATAACCTTCCGTCCGTGAAGCTGTTGACGATCATGGAGGTTAATTCCCTTCAGCCTCTAGCGTTCCACGCCCAACCTGGGAATGTGCCCGACGTTCTGTCCATCAAAAACACGCTCAAGCAACTTGACTGCCTCATGGAGAGGACGCCCCTCGTCGTGACAGACTGCGGGTTCACGAGCGAGGAGAACTTGCTCGATTTCGTGCGCCACAGCATCCCGACACTCACCCGGATGAAACTCTCCACATCATGGATTCGCGAGGCATTCGACGAGATCAAGGAGGAAATCACGAAGCACGCAAACGCGTGTCCGTTCGACACCTTCACTTTTGGCGTGACGAAGACGGTGAAGCACGAGTTTCAGATTCTTCGCCAACGAACCCGCGGTCAGTACCGTATGGGCGATGTTCAGATTCTGCCGCGCAACCTGCACATCCACTTCTTCTACGACGACGAGAAGGCAACGGCGGATCGAGCGGCTTTCCGCAGCGAGCTCAAGCAACTCAAGGGTCTCGTCGAGAACGGGGAGACGCTGAACAAGGCCGGACAGCAGAAGGTGGAACGGTTCTTCTTCGTGAAAGAGACGTCCAAAGGCAAGGTTGTCGAGTTCAACGACGAAGCCATTCATGAGTACCAGACGGGGCACGGCTTCTTCGTGTTGATCAGCAACACGGAGAAAAACACTTGGGAAGCGCTGAGGTACTACCGTCTTCGCGAAAAGATCGAGGAGCTGTTCGCGGCGCAGAAGCACTCGATGGTGGGGCGCCGATCCCGGGTTCGGACGCCGGAGAGATTGCGCGGACGGCAGTTCGTGCAGTTTGTCGGACTCGGCTACTGCTTCTTCTTCCTCAACGAGTTCAAAAAGCTCAAGGCACGCCTGGGGGTTGACGACGGCACGAAGTCGGCGGTGCAACTCAAAAACGAGAGCAAGCTGCGGTCGTGGCTGGAAAACAAGACCTTGTTGCAGATCTTGCAGTGGTTCGATGCGGTGTACGCCATGCAGGTCGAGACGCCTTACGGCAAGCGGACCATTACCACAGAGACCACCGCTCGCGACGAGCTTTTCCTACGCGAGCTGGGGAGCTGAAACATGTCCCCTTTGTGGAACTTTCAGGCTATGACCTGAAGATCGGCGAAGGCACCGCCTCCGCATTCGCCATCAACTCGGGCCGCATGGCCGTCAAGACCATCCTCGGCAACAAGTAACCGCGGTTCATCGGTGACATGAGGCAGGCCGTTCTCCTGGGCCTGCCGCTCCCAAAAGGACCTTCCTGCGCAAGCGGGAAGGTCCTTTCGACTTCTCGGGCGGCGTACAATCGTCAGACACCAAGACCATTGTTCAAAAAAAAGGAGGACCCCAAATGGCTCTGCTTCTTCAAGACCGTCTTCTGCCCGGCGTCGCCGAACTCGTGCCCGAGCTCGAGGAGATCCGTCACGACATTCATGCACACCCCGAGCTCGGCTTCGAGACCGAGCGCACCGTGGGCCTGATCTGCGACTATCACAGGAAGAGCGGCATCGTCGAGATCGACACGGAGCTCGTCAAGGGCTGCGTCATCGCCGTGATCGAGGGCAGCCGTCCCGGCCACACCATCGCCATCCGTGCCGACATGGACGCCCTGCCGATGAACGACGGCTGCGGCAAGCCCTGGGCGAGCACGGTTGCCGGCCGCGGCCACTGCTGCGGCCATGACGGCCACACGACGTGGCTTCTCGGCGCCGCCCGCTGGCTCGCCGCGCACAACGACTTTCCCGGCCGCATCGTGCTCGTACACCAGGCCGCCGAAGAGGCCGGCACGGGTGCGAAGGCCCTCGTCGAGGCGGGCCTCATCGAGAAGTACGGCATCGAGGAGATCTACGGCGGCCACACCGAGCCCAATCTTCCCAAGGGCGTGATCGGCTTCAAGCCGGGTCCCCTCCAGGCCGCGAGCGACAGCGTCTACATCACGCTGCGCGGCAAGGGCACGCACGGCGGCCGTCCGCACCTCGGCGTCGACCCGATTCCTGTCGCCGCCCAGATCGTGACGGCGCTCCAGACGATCGTCTCCCGCAAGGTCGACCCGATCGAGTCCGCCGTCGTCTCCATCTGCTCGATCAACTGCGGCAACTTCAAGGCCAACAACGTCGTGCAGAGCGAACTGACGATGAGCGGCACGGTGCGCACCTTCCTGCCCGAGATCCGCGACCTCGCCGAGGAGAACATCCGCGCGATGGTGACGGGCATCGCCGCCGCCAACGGCTGCACGGTCGAGCTCGTCTACGACCGCATGATCGGCTCCGTCATCAACGGCGAGGAGCAGACGATCGCCGCCCACGAGGTCACGAAGGCCCTGCTCGGTGAGGACAACGTCCGCATCATCCGTCCGTTCATGTCGAGCGAGGACTTCTCCGAGTACCTCAACCGCATCCCAGGCGCGATCATCCGCGTGGGCATCCGCGATGAGGAGCACCAGGTGTCGCTCCACAATCAGCAGATGGACTTCAACGACGAGGTCCTCCCCGTCGCCGTGAGCGTCGTGGCCAACATGGCCGTCAGGCGCCTCGAGGCGCTCGCCGCCCGATGAGATCCTGAACAAGGATCGGCATTGAAAAGGGGTGTCCGATCTGCATGAACGGGCGCCCCTTCTTCGTGGGTGCGGGCGTTGCGCGCAGCTTTCTTTTCGAGATCCGGATCAGACGAAATGCACGATGAAGAGCATCACGGGCAGGGCCGGGATGATGCCGAGTGTGGTCACGCCGATCGCTCTTGAGGCGAAGCGCTCGTCGCCGCCGTAAGTGCGTGCGAGAACGGCGATGACCGACGAGACGGGCAGGGCGGCGGCCGCGACGAAGACCTTGCGCATGATGGGCTCGAGGTCGAACGGGATCGTGACGAGGTACATCACGAGCGGGCGGATCACGAAGCAGGAGAGGAGCACGAAGACGAGTTCGCGGGGCATGCGCTTCATCTCGGAGACGCCGATTTTGAAGATCGTCATGCCGATGAAGAAGAGCGCGAGCGGCGAGGACGGAGCCGAAGCTCTTCACGGTGGCCGCGACGAAGTGCGGGATCGGAATCGAAAGGACGACGAAGGCGATGCCGACGATGAAGGAGAGAAGCGGCGGCGAGAAGAGCATTCTGACGCTCTTCATCGAAGCGAGCTTTGGACGCGCGCCGCCCGTCTTCGCGACGCCGTCGGTCTGGATGGCATAGAGGCCGACGGTCCAGATGAAGACGCAGTTGGCGAAGAAGTAGACGAGCAGGTAGGGAATGCCTTCTTCGCCGAAGAGCGCGGTCGTCATGGGCACGCCCACGAAGAGCACGGTTGAGCCCGTGAAGGCCGCGGTGAAGGTGCCCGAGAGCTCCCTGCGCACGAGGCCGAGCCTGATGAGCGCGAGCGAGATGAGAAGGTTGAGGCAGACCGTCACGAACGGCAGCCAGGCCATGCCGAGGAGCTCGACGAGCTGGTCGTGCGTGAACTTCGTCGTGACGGAATTGAAGAGGAAGAACGGAATCGAGAGATTCACGATCTTCGCCGTCGTGATGCGGCCCGTGTCGTCGAGCTTGCCCGTTTGGGCGGCAAGCCAGCCGATCCCCGCCGTGAGGACGAGGACGAGCACGTTGGAGATCGTATGAAGCAGTGCGTCGGACATTTCGTATGTCGTCTTGTAGGAATCCGAGGATCAAATGATTGTAACAGCACGAGGATTCCTTATCCTCAGGACGGACACCTGCGTCGAAATCGGCGGCGGGGATCCTGATCAGGACGTCGTGCTTCGGGCGGGTGCGAATTTTTCCCGCCCGCAAATCGGTGCGGGACGCGGGCTGCGGTACAATAAGCGGCTGGCGGCAACGCCCGCCTGTCTCCGTACGTCATCTCTGGAAAACCCCGGTCATGCTCACGCAGCTCGTCCTCATCACGCTTCTCATCATAGGCGCGGCGTACTTCGCCATGTCTGAAATCGCCCTCGCAGGCTCCCGCAAGGTGAGGCTCGAGCGCATGGCCGAAGAGGGCGACCACCGCGCCAGGCTCGTTCTCAACCTCAAGGAGAATCCGGGTTACTTCTTCTCGGTGGTGCAGGTCGGCATCAACGCCGTGGCCATTCTCGGCGGCGTGGTCGGCGAGGCGGTCTTCACGGACGTCTTCGCCGCAGTGTTCGCCTACGTCGTGCCGCCGGAGGCCCTCACGCCCGTCTCCTTCTTCTGCTCGTTCCTGCTCGTCACGATTCTCTTCGTGATGTTCGCGGACCTCATTCCGAAGCGCGTCGCCATGAGCTGCCCCGAAAAGGTGGCCGTGCGCTGCATCAGTCCGATGGTGACGCTCATCATGCTCCTCAAGCCGCTCGTCTGGCTCCTGACGGTGCTCGCCAACGCGATCATGCGCATGATGCGCGTGCCGCTCAACAACCAGGACCAGATCACCAACGAGGACGTAATCGCGACGGTCGAGGCGGGCGCCAAGGCGGGCGTCATCGCGCCGCTTGAGCATACCGCCATCACGAACATGATGGGCCTTGAAAACCATCTGGTACCCAGCGCCATGACGGCCCGCGACAGCATCATCTACTTCAGCCTCGACGAGAGTGACGAGAGCATCCGCGAGAAGATCTCGCTCACGCCCCACAACAAGTTCCTCGTCGTCGACGGCGACATCGACCACGTTTTGGGCGTCGTCGACGGGAAGCAGCTCCTCAAGCTCTACGCCGACGGCGAGTCCCTCTCGATCCGCAAGCCCGGCATCGTGCAGCCCGTCATCACGATCCCCGACTCGCTCACGCTCACCGAGACGCTCGACCTCTTCAAGAAGGAGAGCTCCGACTTCGCGGTCGTCATCAACGAATACGGCCTCACGGTCGGCATCATCACCCTCAAGGACATCCTCTGGCCCGTGATGGGCAACTACGACGTCTGGGCCGACGACCAGCTCCTCGTCGAGCGCGCCGACGGCACCTGGCTCGTTGACGGCTCGACGCCCGTCGACGACATCGAGCGCGAGTTCGGCATCGAGAGCATGCCCGAGGAGGAGACCTACGAGACGGTCTCGGGCTTCATCATGTACATGCTCCGCCGCGTACCCAAACGCGGGGACTTCGTCGAGTATGCGGGCTACCGCTTCGAGGTCACCAACATGGACGGCTTCCACATCGACCAGGTGCTCATGCGTCGTGCGGACCACCACGTCAAGCACGCCGACAAGGCCGAGAAGGTCGAGAAGGCCCCCGAGGGCGGCGCCGACGCATCCGCCGCCGACCAGATCAATCCGGGCGGCACGAAGTGACGGGCGCCGTTCGCCTTATTGCGGGCCGCTGCGTGCGTGAGCGGCACGCGGGCGCCAAATGCACCGCCTGCGCCGACGCCTGTCCCGCACGCGCCCTCTCGTTCGAAGGGGCCGCGCTTCGCATCATCGCGCCCGCCTGCGAGGGTTGCGGCGCCTGTGCCGCGGCCTGTCCGCGCGACGCGCTCGAGCTGCCCGGGGCGGGCTGGCGCGAGGCCGTTGCGGCCGTGCCTTCCTCAGGCGTTCTCGAATGCCGCTGCAGTCATGCTGCTCAGGGGCCGGGCACGCCCGTTCCCTGCATCGGAGGCCTTTGTGCCACGACGAGGCTCGAGCTTCTTCGGGGCGGGCTTCGCACGCTCAGGATCGCGACGGGCGTCTGCGAGGGCTGTCCTGCCGAGGTGCGGTGCGAAGGCGTCACGCTGCGGAACGCATTCGTCAGGGATCTCAGGGAGATGGCCGGGGCCTTCGGGCGCACGGTTGACGTCGTCTTTAGCACCGAGCCCGTTCCCGAGGTCGACGGCGGCCGCCGTCATCTTCTGGGCATCGTCGTCAGAAAGTCCGCCGCGCCCGTTTCGCCTGAAAGGATTGCGGAGCACGCGCCCGACAAATCCGCGGGCCACCTGCTTGTGACGGAGGGCTCAAGGCGCAGGCTCATGGCGGCAAGGGGGCTTCTTTCGGGCATGCAGGATGCCGAAGGCGTGCGCGCTGCGAAGGCAGCGTGCCTTGCCGGCCTCAGGGTGCCTCAATTCGATTCGGAAAAGTGTACGGCCTGCGGGCTCTGCGCCGCCGCCTGTCCCCAGTACGCGCTCTCGGCGAAAACCGAGGGCGAAGGCTTCACGATCGCGGCTGTCGAGACGGCCTGCACGGGCTGCGGCCTCTGCGCCGACATCTGCACGTCGAAGGCGGTCTCCTTCGGTGCGCCCGACTCGGCTGACGCCTGGCTTTCGGGAAGACCGGTCGTCAAGCTCGCCGTGAAGGGGAGAAGGCGCGCGTCCGCCTGGGAGGGAATCGTGGAGCGAAGCTTCACGTCGGGATACTTCAACCGATAACTGAACAAGAAAAGGGGGCCTGACATCCGGAAGATGCAGGCCCTTCCTTTTGTGAGGCTTCGTCAGGCGCGTCAGCGGATCCGGCCGATCGCTTCGCAGAGCGCGCGGTGGCACTCGTTGAGCGTGGGGATGGCGCCTTCACCGTCGATGAAGCTCTGCACGGAGATGTCGTCCGACTCGGCGATCTCGATGCGGTCGGGTGCGGCCCCCTGGAAGGCCAGGAGCATGTTCCTGAGACCGTCGACGATGTGCAGCGGCGTGCCCACGGGGGCGGAGATTCGCACGAATCCCATGTCGTCGCGCTTGATGCTGAAGCCGATGCCGTTGGCGAGAAGCGCCACGACGCTGTCGGCGCTCCAGAAGACGCTCCCGATCGATTCGGGGTCGTGCAGTTCGGAGTGCACGCGCACGAGGTCGTCGAAGGCGACGCGCAGCGCCATGGCGCCGTCACGGAACTCGAGTCTGTTGAGGGCGTTGATGCCTGTGAGCACGAAGTTCTTCTTCACGAGAATGCCGAAGTCGGACTCGACGTCGGCTCGCGCGTCGGCAAACTGCTTGGGCGTGATGCGCACGTTGACGAGCTCGGGCTGGTGTTTGAGCCACATGATCACGTCGTCCATCGTGCGGCAGACGCGGTTCTCGCTCTTGAGGCGGCCGTTTTCAAAAAGGCGCACGAACCACTCGAACGAGTTGTGCCAGGCGTTGTACTTGTTGACGAAGTCCTCAAGGACGTCCTCGGGCACGTTCTTCGTGCCGAAGGTCTCGTAGATGCGGTGCACGTCGATCACGGCGACGGCCGAGACGTTGAGCCCCGTGCTCATGTGCTCCTCAAGCGCATCTCTGAAGGGCACGATTCGCAGTTCGCGGCGAAGGTTGATGACGCCGAAGAGGACTGCATAGACGCGCCAGCGCTTGGTATCCTTGGAGAAGAAGCGAAGCCGCTCGGAGATGTCCTCCACCATCTCGGTGTTCCACAGGAGTCCGTAGGAACGCTCGTTCCAGATGAGGACGTGACTGACGAGCGCCTCGAAGTAGGCGCGCATCACGCTGTAGACGATCTCGTGATGAAAGCTCATCACCGAAACGCGCAGCGAACTGTCTTTGAGAAGGAGCGTTTTCATGGTGGAAAACCGTGTTGTGCCGCGTTGAAGTGCCGTTTTATTGAAAACTTCAATTTGACAAGTGGATCCGAAAGAAATCGGCTTGAAAACACTTTAGCCTGTTTTGAGCGTCATTGTGTCGAAAACGTGCCCGAAACGCGCATTTTCTTGCAAAAAAGACGGGAAAGTCCCGATTCCCGCGCTCGTTTTCAGACCGCCCGTCACACAGGCGGGCGGAAATCGTCACATTGATTCGGGCTGAACGAGTCCGAGGCGGCGTGCGGTCTTTCTGAGGGCGGCGGCCCACCACTTCGCGAAGACGGGCGGGACCTCGTCCTTCTTGGTGCGCAGGATGAGGCGCTCGGGCGGCAGGTCGAAGGGGGCCGAGAGGAGCGCGAGGGAGGAGCGCAGGCCCGGCTGCGTCATCGCGACGGCGCGGGGCACGATCGTCCAGCCCACGCCTCTGGCGGCAAGCCCGATCGCCCACTGTGCGCCGTCGACCTCCCAGACGTCGGGGCTCACGGTGATCGGGGACTCCGACTCGCTGTCGCGGGCGTTGACGACGATCTGCCGCACGCCCTGAAGTGCCTCGATCGAGGGGCGCTCGACTGCCGCGAGCGGATGCTTCTTCGAGACCGCCACCGCGCGGGGCGCGAGTCCGATGAGATGCTCCTCGCACTCGGGGTCGGGCCTCGAGGAGAAGATGACCGCCATCGTCATGTGCGAACGCCGGAAGAACCAGTTCGACTCCGAGCTCGAGATGTTCTCGAGCTGCAGGCGCGCCGATGGGAACTGGCGCGAGAAGTCGCGCAGCAGGTCAAGGAGAAGCGGCAGCTCGAGCGCCATGTCGATGCCCATGTAGAGAAGGGGCTCGGGCAGCCTGAAGAGCTCCGAGGCGCGGCTCTCGAACCGCTCGGCCTCCCTGAGCACCCGCAGGGCACCGGGCAGGAGCTCCTCGCCCGCAGGGGTGAGCTTCGCGGGCGTGCCTCTCACGAAAAGCCTGATGCCGAGCTCGTTCTCCATGCCCGCAATGTGGGTCGAGACCACCGACTGGCTGCGCCCGAGAGCACGGGCCGCGGCCGAAAAGGTGCCCTGCGCCGCAACGGCGGCAAAGCTCCTCATCTCTTCGATCGAAATCGTCATGACTGAAAACGCTCCGTTTTGAATGGGACCGAATGCCCGAAGTCCGCCCAGGACAGGCGATGGCGCTTTCAGTCTATCAAAAATCCGATGGAATCCATCTTGAGAGATCGAATTTTGAATGAGAAAATGACGGTGTCCTGACTACCCACGCAGGTCCTTATGTCGATACAAGAACAAAACACCACTCGTCTTTCCAATCAGAACACCCTTCACAACAGCCCGAAGAAGGCTCCGGACAGCACGCCGCAGCATGATGCGAAGATGCGCCGCAGGCTCTTCGCCGCGCGCGCGGGCTTCTTCACCGGCGGCTTCACCGTCGCGAGCTGGGCGCCCATCATTCCCTTCGTGCAGACCGAGCTTTCGCTCGAACCCGCGGTGCTCGGCACGCTGCTCTTCGGCCTCGGCATCGGCTCTTTCTTCGGCATGCCGATTGCGGGCACGGTCTCGACGCGCTTCGGCAATCGCGCGGCGCTTGCCGCCTCGGGCGTGCTCTCCTGCCTGCTGCTCGTCGTGCTGGCGATGATTCCGGGTTTCCGCATCGAGTGTGCGGCCCTTCTTCTCTACGGCGTCACGCTCGGCTGCCTCGAGGTGAGCGCGAACATCTACGGCGCGCAGCTTGAGAAGGAGGCGGGGCATCCCCTCATGTCGGGCCTTCACGCCGCGTACTCCGTGGGCGAAGTCGTCTCCGCGGGCGCCATCACGGGCCTGCTCGTGCTCGGCGTGCCGCTCCTCTGGGTCGTGGGCGGCCTGATGGTCGTGCTCGCCGCCGTTCTTCTGTGGGCGCTTTCGGGCGTCTCCCCCGCCGAGGGCCGTTCGGCTGCGAAGAGCGAGGGCATGGTCTTTGCGCCCGCCAGGGGACGCATCCTGATGCTGAGCCTCGTGTGCATGTCGGTCTTCCTCGCCGAAGGCGCCATGCTCGACTGGTCCGCGATCTACGTCCACCAGGTGGGCGGCGTCGACCTCAAGGCCGCAGGCGTCGGTTACACGCTCTTCGTGATCGCGATGGCCATTGCCCGCCTGATGGGCGACCGTATGGTCGAGCGCTTCGGCCGCGCCCGCGTGCTCGTCACGGGCATGCTGCTCAACATCGGCACGCTCGTCGCGATGGTCCTCACCGACAGTCCGGTCGTGCTCTTCGCAAGCCTCTTCGTGATGGGGCTGGGCATCGCCAACATCGCGCCCGTGCTCATCTCCGCCGCCTCGTCCGTCAAGGGATGCGATCCCACGGTCGCGATCACGACCGTCACGACGATCGGCTACGGCGGCCTGATGGCCGGCCCCGCTCTGCTCGGCTTCATCGCCCAGCACAAGTCGCTCGAGACCGCGTTTCTCTTCATCGCCGCGCTGCTCATAATGGCGCTTCTCAACGAAATCCGCGTGAGCAGGCAGCTCACCGCGAAATCTTGAACCGCCGTCAGGCGTAGAATGTGAGTCTCCCGCCGCAGGCGGGCCCGGGACGCCGCCTTCACACAAGCGTGAGGCGGCGTCTTCGACTTGCGTGCGCACGCAAATTCTGCGTCATCCAACCCACAGCCAGCCAAAAAAAGACAAAATGAAGAGCGACGTCCATCGTCCCGTAGACCTCCGGGCCTTCCTCATCTGCGTGGTTCTCAGCATGATCTGGGGCTTTCAGCAGACCGCCATCAAGGCGAGCGCGCCCGACATCGGCCCCCTGATGCAGGTGGCCCTGCGCTCGGGCGGCGCGGCCTTCCTGCTCTGGTGTGCCAACCGCTTCTGGCTCAGGGAGAAGTGGAACATGAACGTGAAGTTCACGGACGCCCTCAAGGTGGGCTTGGGCTTTGCGGGCGAATTCTTCTTCGTGGCGCTCGGCCTCCAGTACACGAACGCCTCGCACATTTCGGTGCTGCTCTACACGGCCCCCTTCTTTGCGGCGATCGGGCTCTCGATCAAGCTCCCCGAGGAGCGTCTCTCGGCCATTCAGTGGGCGGGCCTCGTGACGGCCTTCACAGGCATTGCGACCGCGTTCCTGCTGCCCGTGTTTCTTTCGGGGAGTGCGGTGCCCGAGGGCGAGATGTGGCTGCTCGGCGACTTCTTCGGCCTGATGTCGGGCTTCTGCTGGGGGCTCACGACGATCTCGATGCGCGCCACGACGATGAACGAGGCGCCCGCCTCGCAGATGCTCTTCTGCCAGCTCGCCTCGGGCTTCGCGGTGCTCCTGCCCTGCGCGATCCTCTTCGGACAGACGCACATCGGGCTCACGCCTCTCATGCTCTCGTCCATGGGCTTCCAGACCTTCGTCGTGGCGTTCGCGAGCTACCTCGTCTGGTGTCAGCTCCTCAAGCAGTATCTGGCGGCAAGGCTCGGGATCCTCGTCTTCATGACGCCGCTCTTCGGCGTGCTCTTCTCGGTCTTCATCCTCGGCGACAGGATCGGACTGCCGTTCGTGGCGGGCTCGCTCCTCGTGCTCGCGGGCCTCTTCATGGTTCAGACAAAGCACATTGGCCTCGTGCGCCGCAGAAGGCGCATGTCCGCGCAGGCGGACAAATAGCAGAGGAAATCCGACGGAAAACGAAAAAAGGCGGCTTTGTGAGAAGCCGCCTTTCTTGTCTTGGTGCGCCCTGCTGGACTTGAACCAGCGACCAAGCGATTATGAGTCGCCTGCTCTAACCGACTGAGCTAAGGGCGCAGGAGCGCGAATTGTATCATGAGGCCTCGGCAAGATCAAATGCTGTCTCAAGTCCTGGGGGCGTCGCGCACCGGCGGGAAGGCGTTTTGCGACGGGATGGGATATCATACGGGGACCTTTCCACATACAGGCTTGAGACATGAGCGACACTACCGAATGCCGCATGGTGACGGGCGGCGAAATCGCAGACGAACTCTCGGACGCGTTTCCGGACATTCCGACGAGCAAGGCGCGCGACGCGTTCCGCACCATCCTCCATGCGATGCAGAACGCGCTGATTCGCGGCGACCGCATCGAGATCAGGGGCTTCGGCTCCTTCGCACCTCGCTACCGTCAGGGCGGCATGCGCCGCAATCCGCGCTCGGGCGAGAAGGTCTACGCCCCCGCACGCTGGGTCGTGATCTTCAGGGCCGGCAAGGACCTGCGCGAGGCGATCGACGCGCGCACGGAACGAAAGGCCTGATTGCGTCCTGACGATCCGAATCAAACAGAACGAAGCCCCTGCACCTTGCGGTGCGGGGGCTTCGGCTTTTCCGGGAACCGGTCCCGTGTGCTCGGGACCGGAGGTTCGGTGCATTACGCTGCGTTGGCGGCGCCGGTTGCGTCCTGCTTGCCGCCCTTGAAGAGGCGGCCGACGCAGTGGTAGACGACGAGCAGCGCGAGCACGATGAGCGCGATGGCGATGATGGCCTGCAGACCGTGCGTCATGAAGACGAAGGTGCCTGCGCTCCAGGCGGCGGCGATCTTGAGGAGCGCCTGGACGAGGGCCGTCATCGTGACGACGAACATGACGGTCATCGGAACCCACAGCATCCAGCCCTTGCGGCCCGTGCTCTGGAGGAACACGGCGAGCGCGGTGAGGACGAGGGCGCCGAGGAGCTGGTTGGCGGAGCCGAAGAGCGGCCAGATGTTCATGTAGCCGGCGAGGCAGAGGAACCAGCCGCCGCCCAGCGTGAGCAGCGTGGAGACCCAGGTGTTGCTGAGGAACTTCGCAACGGGGCCCTTTTCCCTGCCGTCGGTCGTGGCGAAGAGCTCCTGGAAGCTCATGCGGCCGATGCGGGCAACGGCGTCGACCGTGGTCATGGCGAGGGCGGAGACGCACATCGTCAGGACGCAGGCGGAGATGTCGGCGGGGAGCCCGAAGGTGTTCGTCAGGAAGCCGGCAACCGCGCCCGAGAAGAGCTGGAACGGGGTGCCCGAGGGCAGCTGGCCCGTCGTGGAGGCGGCGGCGCAGACGATGGTCAGGGCAAGGGCGCCGAGGACGCATTCGACGAGCATGGCACCGTAGCCGACGGGACGCATGTCGGTTTCATTAGCGATCATCTTGGAGGACGTGCCGGAGGACACCAGGCTGTGGAAGCCCGAGATGGCGCCGCAGGCGATCGTCACGAAGAGGATCGGGAAGAGATCGAGTCCCTTCACCTCCCAGCCCACGAAGGCGGGCATGTTGATGGTCGGGTTCGTCACGAACACGCCGACGACGCCGGCGATGATCATGCCGAAGAGCAGGAACATCGAGAGGAAGTCACGCGGCTGCTTGAGGATCCACATCGGCATCACGGAAGCGGCGAAGGCGTAGAGGAAGACCACGACGCGCCAGGTGTCGGCATCGGCGTAGATCGGCCAGGCGATGCCCATGGCAAGCATGGCGATCATCATGGCGATGCCGACGGCGAGCTGCAGGCCGCTCGAGGGCTTGACGTACTTCTGGAAGAGGCCGAAGATCACGGCGCCGACGATGTAGATCATGGAGATCGAGGCGGCGGCAGCGTTGGGCATGTTCTGTTCGCCTGTCTTCGTGAAGCCGTTGAACGTTGCGGCGATCATGTCGGCGAAGGCGGCGATGACGAGAAGCGTGAAGAGCCAGCAGAAGGCGAGGAAGAGTTGGCGGCCGAAGCGGCCGACGTACTGCTCGATGATCATGCCCATGGACTTGCCGCCGTTCCTGACGGAGGCGTAAAGAGCCGTGAAGTCCTGGACGGCGCCGAAGAAGATGCCGCCAATGATGATCCACAAAAGCGCGGGAAGCCAGCCGAACATGGCGGCAATGATGGGACCCGTGACGGGACCGGCGCCCGTAATGGACGTGAACTGGTGCGCGAAAACGGAGAGGCGGGAGGCGGGCTGATAGTCCTTGCCGTCGTTGCGAAGCGCGGCGGGTGTTTTGGCGTTCGGATCGATGCCCCATGTCTTTTCGAGCCAGCGACCGTAGAAGTGGTAGCCGAGCCAGAGGCAGACGATCACGACAGCCATGAGAGTGAGACCGTTCATCTGTAGATCATCCTGAAAAGTTGTTCTTGTATGTCGGGAGGTCGAGAGGGCCTCCTTCATTTGCTACTCTAAATGCCTGTCGCACAGAGGTGACTAGGCTCTTTGCCTTATAAGGCATAGGGCTTAGGGAGAAAGCCTCATGGATGTTCAGCCTAGGCGGCTTGAGGAAAGCAGGCCCTGCCTTGGAACATCGGCTTATCCCGAAAGTGTCGCCTATAAGTGACGGTCGAATGAAAACGCTCGTCGGGAGGTCGTTTTCGAGCGGTCGTCGCTCGAAAACGCATCGGACGTGCGCCCGAAGGGGCGCGGGAGGCGGATATTGCGGAAATCTATCGGAGGATGTTCGCCCTGAGTTTTTCTTGAGGGCGAGAAGGGGATTTCTGCACCGTGAAGGGGAGCGGCGCGAGGCGTTGATGGTGCGTGCGCACGCAGATGGTGCGCGGGGGAGGAAAGGAAAAAATCGGGCCGGCTCCCTGCAGGGAGCCGGCCCGATCAAGCACTGACGGCTGGCAAGAATTACTTCTTGAGCGTGACGATGCGGTTCGTGTCGACGACTTCGAACGTGTCGCCCGTCTTCACGAGGCCGCGGACGTCGGTGAGCTCGGCCGGGATCGACCAGGCGTTGACGACCTTTTCAGCGGCCACGTCGATTTCGACGAGGACGTTGTGGTTCTTGGAGACGGCGAAGAGGCTGCCGTTCTCGTAGACCATGCCGGTCACGTAGAGTTCGCCGAGCGTGCGGCCTTCCTTGAGGTCGGCGGACGGGACGAATTCACCGGAGAGCATCCAGTCGGACATGAGGGCCTTCGAGATCACGAAGGTCTTCTTGTTGCGGTTGTCGGGCACCGTGGCGGTGTAGACGTAGCGGCCGTCGGAGGCGGCGGAGTGCACGTAGGAGAACTTGGCGCGTTCAGTGCCGACGCGGGCGCGGCCAAGACCGCCGACATGCTCGACCTGGGTGCGGCCGGCCGTGAAGTTGCCCCAGTTCTTGACGTCGTCGCCGTTCGGGGTGAGACGAGCGCGCAGGAGCGACTTGTTGGAGCCCATGAGGATGAAGGCGTCGTCCTTGTACGGCGTGATGGCCACGAGGTCGAGGACGTTGGCGGAGTACCACGGGTCATAAGCGGCGGAGACGACCGGCTTGAGGGACTCGTCAAGAGCCCAGAAGCTGTACTTGGAGCCGATGAGGTACTGGCCGTTGATCTTCGAGAGCGTGTTGACCTTGGCGTCCACGCCTTCGATCGGACGGATGTTCGCGATCGAGAGAGCGCCGGTCAGCTTGACGGGCGCGTCGGCGGCGTCATGCTTGAACTCGATGCCGAGCTTGGCGGCATTGGGCTTGTAGGCGAAGTCGGGATCCTTCACGTTGCGCTTGCCGAGGAAGTCGATGCCGGACCACATGCCTTCCCAGCTGTCCGAAGACCAGATCACATACTTCGGGTTGAAGGAGAAGCGGACCGGGTCACCCTGGCCCCAAAACGGAGGAACGCCGGTGGACCAGAGGGCCTGGAAGCAGTTCGAGGCGATGATGGCCGTGACGATGCCGAAGGCGACGCGGTTGAACTTCGTCATCGGACGGAAGGCCTTGCCCTTGAATTCGGCCACGAGGGCGTCGAAGCGCGGGGCGAGGTAGACGGCGAGACCGAAGAGGAAGACGACGCACCAGAAGACGATTTCGGCCCAGAACTGGGTGTGGATGCCGAAGACGTCAAGACCGAAGCCCTGGCCGACGTCACGCATGGCGTGGTTGCCGTAGTGGCGGAAGCTCATGTAGAGGCCGACGGCAGCCATCACGAGCATCGTGGCGAGGTACTTGGGCTTGAAGCCGTAGCGCACCATGAAGAGCGCGACGACGCCGATGTAGGCCATTTCCTGACGCTGGCCCCAGCACAGCGTGCAGGGAGAGTCGCCCATGAAGTAGCCGAGGATCACGTTGGCGATGCCGACGGGAAGAAGAACGATGAGGAGACCGCCCCAGCAGATGAGGTCGTAGAAGGTCTTGGCCTTCGAGATGTCCTTGTCGTTGACGGGAAGAGCATAGTTCGTCATGATCGGCTCTCCTTAGATGTTGAGGACGCCGAGGATGGCGTTGGAGACGTGACCGACGTACATGAGGACGACGACGGCCCAGGACACGATGAGGAGCCCCCACGCAAGCTTTTCCTTCTCAGGCTTGAAGATGAGAAGCAGCATGGCGGCGGTGAGCATAAGAAATTCCAGGAATTCCATGATCAGCCTATAAGGTTGAGTACTTCGAGCCCGCCGTATCAGGCGGGGAACGGAAATGCACCAAGGAAACATGTACTGCATCGTTGCATAACGCAAACCTCTGCAACACAGTGTTTCTTGACTACGCAGGCCGTGGATTATATACAATGGGCGGGGCTAGGGAGAATGCCGTAGCGTGTATGCGGTACGAACTTTGTATCTCACGCAAACGGCTCTTGCACAGCATTTTCACCCGCAATGCGTCCGAACGTGAAGACTTCGGAGAGGGCGTTGCCGCCCATGTAGTTCGCGCCGTGGACGCCGCCCGTGACCTCGCCCGCGGCGTAGAGGCGGGGGATGACGCGGCCGTGTCGGTCGAGCACTTCGGCCCGCGGGGTGATGGCAATGCCGCCGAGCGTGCCGTTGACGCACATGGTGACCTTGGCGCCGTAGAAGGGGCGTCGGGCGATGCGGTGCATGAGGACGGCGGCCCTGCGACCGACGGGGTCGTGCCCTGTTTCGACGGCCTCGTTGTAGGCATCGACGGTCGCGACGAGGGCTTCGGCGGGGATCTGAAGCAGGGAGGCGAGTTCGGGGATGGAGTTCGCCTCGAAGGCGTCGCCGCGCATGAGGGCGCGGTCGAACATGGCGCGCGAGAGCGTGCGCATGGCCGAGTAGCCGTTGGCGTCGAGAATGGGGAAGGCGATGCCGCCGGGCTGGGCGAGGACGGCGGCGGAAAGCTTCGAGCTCGGGCTGTCCTCAGCGATGAAACGTTCGCCCGCGCGGTTGACGAAGATCATGCGCTCGACGGGGGAGGCGGCGCCGATGAAGCGGCCGTCCTCCGCGCTGCCGGGGAGAAGCTGGAAGAAGTCCATGCCGACGGCGGCCGCGCCGATGTCCTCGAGCGGCGCGATCAGGTCGCCCGTGGTGCCAGGCAGGTTCGTCGAGCGAAGGTGCCCAAGCCTCGGGGCGAAGCGCCCGACGAGTTCGGCGTTCGCGCCGAAGCCGCCCGTGGCCACCACGACGCCGCGCCTGGCGCGGATGAAGAGGCGCCGTCCGTTCATGCGCTCGGCCTCGACGCCGAGGACGGGGCCCTCGAGCCCGTTGCGGATGACGCGCAGCACCTTCGTGCCCGTTCTGATCGAGACGCCGAGCTCGCGGCACTTGAAGAGGAGCGGACGGATGTAGCCCGAGCCCTCGGGTTCGGACGGACTGTGCGTGCGGGGCCAGAGGGAGCCGTAGACCTGATAGACGCCGGGCTCGAACCGCACGCCGAGCTCCTTGAGCCAGGCGAGCGCACGGGGCGCACCCGTAGCGACGGTCTCGACGAGCTTCGGATCCGCACACCAGCGGCCCGTCTCGAGCATCTGGCGGGCGTGCAGCTCGGGCGAGTCCTCGATGCCGAGCGGCTTCTGGGCCGCGGGGTCGACCGCATTGAAGGCGTCGGCAAGACGCGTGTTGCCGCCCACGTCCTGGGTCTTCTCGAGGACGACGACGTCCTTTGAAATGCCGCCCGCCATGACGGCGGCGGCAAGACCTGCGCCGCCCGCGCCCGCAATCACCACGTCGTGAACCTCGCTCCAGCGGACGGCGTTCGCATCGGTCGCGAGCACGGCGGGTGCGGCAGCGGCTGCGCCCGCCGAGACGGCGGTCTTGAGCAGGGTTCGGCGGTCGATCTTGAGGTCGTCGGGCATGTGGCTCCTGTGCTGGTCAAGTGGAAGGGACAGAAAGTTTCGGCCGCATGGTCCCGACTCTCCGTACAATAGGAGTCCGGGCCACACCCGAAATGCGTTCCACAATGATAAGTCAATCCCGAACACCTGCAGGAGTCCTCCGCACGCTCACCGCCATCCTCTGCCTGGCGGCCATTCTGATGGCCGTGACGGGCTCGTCGGCATGGGCGGCGCCCAGAGTCGTGCGCGTCGTCGGCATCCAGGACGGCATCTCCGATTCGCAGGCCGACTACTTCAGGCGCACGATTGCCGAACTCAACGACCTCACCGAGGACCGCATCTTCGTGACGAGACCCATTCCCGCCGCCTCGAGCCTTGACCTCAACGCCTATCAGGGACTCGACTTCGCGATCGTGAGCCCGCGCGTCTTTGCGCTCCTCGAGCGCTACAACGGCTTCATTCCGATGGCGTCGCTGAGCGTGGACATCCCCGACAGTGAGCCCGGCGCCGAGCTTCGCCCCGTCGTCTCCGCGCTTGTCTTCGCGACGCCCGACGCCGATGAGGACGGTCTGGCGAAGCCGCACCTGAGCGACATCGCGGGCGAGACCGTCACCGTGGTCAAGGGCGACGAGGTCGACACGACCTTCCTCCTTCAGAACGAGCTTTCGAGCCGTCGCCTAGCGCCCGTCAAGGTGCGTGTCGCCTCCGATGGCGGGACGCCCTCCGAGATCATCAGAAGGGCGGTCGAGCGCGGCGACAAGCTCTTCGCGGTCTCGACCGACCTGTTGCGCGAGACGAGTTCCGACCTCTTCAGCGGCTTCGTCAAGGTCGACATGCGCGTCGACGACGAGACGGGGCTCGTGAGTTCCGTGACCCCGATGCCGGGACGCGTGTTCGCGGCGGGTCTTTCGGTCGCGCGCATGGGGCTGCTCGAATTTGCCGCAACGCTCTTCGCGCTTGACATCGCTCCCGACATCCGCTGGGTGCGTCCTGCGGACTATCGCTCCGTGCATCTGGCGGCCGAGCGCATGCGCGATCCCGTCTACATGAGCTATCAGAAGAAGACGCTTCTCGAGGAGATGCGCGAGCACGCCGCCTGGGTGATCCTCGCCGCGGCGATCCTCATCGGCATGATCTGGCATTCGGTCGCGGCCGAGCGGCTCGTGCGTCGCCGCAGCGCCGAACTCATGGAGACGGTCAAGCGCCAGCAGGCCTCCGAGCGCCAGTTCGAGGCCCTCGAGCGCATGACAGCCGTCTCCCAGATGTCGAACATCGTGGCCCATGAGCTCAGGCAGCCGCTCGCCGCCGTCACCAACTTCGCGATGGGCGTCAGGCGCCGCATCGCCAACGGCACGCTCACCGCCGACTCGCTCGAATTCGCGCTCGGCAGGATCCTCGCCGAGAACGAGCGCGCGAGCGACATCGTCGAGCACGTGCGCGACTACGCCCGAAAGCGCCGCCGCCAGATCACCCCCGTAGACCTCACGCAGATGAGCGCCAAGGTCGTTTCCTCGATGCGCGCCTCCAACGCCAGGGTCTCCTTCGAGTCCGAGGTGCCCGCAGGCCTCTTCGTCGAGGGCGATTCGCTCGAAATCGAACTCGTGCTCAGAAACCTCGTGAAGAATGCGGGCGAGAGCGCCGCACAGGCGGACGGGGCGCCCCGCGTCGTCTTGGCGGGCGAAAGGATAGGCGATGAAGTCGTCATCACCGTCACCGACAACGGGCCCGTGAGGACGAAGGCCGAGATCGACGCCTTCCTCGTTCCTCTCAGGAGCGAGAAGTCGGGCGGCCTCGGACTCGGCCTTGCGATCGTTCGCCGCATCATCGAGGCCTACGGCGGTACGATCGTCTTCGACGTCGTCGAGCCGCAGGGCGTCAGGGTGGAGGCGAGGCTTCCCGCCCGCCCCGATCTCTGAGCCTCAACACCAAGAAAATCGAATCATGGAGAAGATCAATCTTTCGGATCTCCTAGAACCGGAGCACATGGATCCCGTCAAGCGCATCGCGCTCATTCGCATCGTCGACGACGATGGCGGCGTGCGCGAGTCCTACAAGTTCCTGATTGAAAGCGAGGGCTGGCGCGTGAAGACCTACCCGAGCGCCGAGGCCTTCCTCGAGGAGGACGACCCGACGGTGCCGGGCTGCGGCGTCTTCGACGTCCGCATGACGGGCATCACAGGCATGGAGCTGCACCAGAAGCTCATCGAGCTCGCAAACCGCCTGCCCGTCATCTTCGTGAGCGCCCACGGCGACATCGAGATGGCCGTCAAGGCGATGAGGCGCGGCGCGGTGGACTTCCTCACGAAGCCCGTCGTCGACGAGAAGCTCCTCTCCTCGATCGACCGCGCCGTCGCAAGAAGCTGCGAGGAAGCGGCCGAGGCCGAAACGGTCCGCGAACTTGCGGGCCTCTGGCAGGCGCTCAGTCCCCGCGAGTGCCAGGTCGCGCAGCTCGCCGCCGAGGGCCTCACCACGAAGGCCGTCTCCGACGTACTCGGCATCGCCGAGCGCACCGCACAGGTCCACGTCGCCCACGTCTGCTCGAAGCTCGGCGTTGAGAACGCCGTGGGTGTCGCGCAGATCATCGCGCGCCTGCGCGCCCGCGGAGTCCTGCAGTGAAGCGGCTCCTCAGATCCGACGGCTTCGACGTCATCGTCGTGGGCTCGGGACTTGCGGGCCTCTCCGCCGCGCTCACCGTCGCCGAGTTCGGCTACAGTCCCGTCATCCTCGAGAAGACCTGCGAGCCCGGCGGCCTCACCCGCCGCGCCTACGGCTTCTTCAACGCCGCGGACGCCCGCAGGCAGATTGCGCTCGGCATTGACGACAGTCCCGAGAAGCACCTGAGGCAGGCCCTCGAAGTCTCGAGGGGCAAGGCCCGCGAGTCGCTGATGCGCACGCTCTGCTATGAGGCGTACTCGACGCTCCAGTGGCTCGAGGCGCTCGGGCTTGAGTTCGAGCCCGGCATCCGCCGCGTACTGGGCGGCGTCTATCCGCGCACGCACATGCCCCTGAGGGGCGCGGGCGAGGCCTATCTGAGCGCGCTGCGCTCCGCCCTCAGGCCCTTCGGCGTTCCCATCGTCTGCAATGCTGAGGTGACGGCGCTCAGAAAGTCGGGCGACGCCGTGACGGGCGTCGAGGGGCTGCTTTCGGGCGAGCCTTTCAGGCTCACCTCGAGGCTCGGCGTCGTGCTCGCGGGCGGCGGCTTCTCTCGGAACATGGAGATGATGCGGCTTTATGCGCCGGGCCTCTCCGACGTTCTCCCCGCCCTTGACGAAGGTGCGGACGGGAGTCTCATTCAGGCCGCTGCCGACATCGGCGCGGCGCTCGTGGGCATGTCCTATTTCGAGGTCCGACTCTTTGCGTCCACGCTCGGTCTTCCAGGGGATCCGTCCGACTACATCCTCGTCAACGCGCGAGGCGAACGCTTCATGCGCGAGGACCGTCGCCGATCCACGCTCGCCGAGGCCGTCGTCAGACAGCCGGACGGCATGGCCTGGATGGTGATCAATGCACCGGGCGCCGACCCCCTCAGGCCCACGACGGCCTTCAGGGAGACGGTCATCGCGACGATCTCGGGTTACAACGACTGCATTCGTACGAAGGAAAGGGATTCCCTCGGACGCGATCCCCTCACGATGAGGCCGATCGGTCCGGGCGTCGAGATCAGGCCCGTTCTGCCGAGAATCCTCTGGTCCTACGGCGGTCTCGAGATCAACGAGAAGGCCGAGGTGATCGACCGCAGGGGCAGACCCATGAAGGGACTTGCGGCCGCGGGCGACATTACGGGCGGCATTCACGGCGAACACGCCCTCATGGGCGACATGCTCGCGTCGGCTGCGGTTTTCGGACGAATCGCGGCGAGAACACTCGTGAAGAACGGCAGGGCCGTCAAGCGTAAGGACTGACGGGACCCGTTCAAGGATCTCAGGAGAAGACAGGAGAGGGCGCGGCTTCAAGAGAAACCTCGCCCTTCGTGCATTAGGGCTTCTCAGAGCCTGCGCTCGACGAGAAGGCCGGGGGCGCCCGCATGGGGCTCGAGGTCCTCGCGGAACAAGAGCGGGGCGTGCTTTGCGGCCGTCTCTGCGGGAATGCGCCCGCCCGAGCCAGGCAGGATCGCCTTGAGTTGTGCGAGAGAGAAGCCCCATCGGAATGTGGGCGAGAAGAATCAGGACGCCCGCCTTGAAGGCAAAACTGTGGGCAGCGAGCGCGCCCTGATAGAACGGCGACTGCTCATGAGGCTGGTGCAGGATGAAGAGGAGCACGTCCGTGCCGATCAGCGTGAGGTTGAGGAGCACGAGGAGCGCGTAGGCGATGCGCTGGCCCGCGTTGTAGCGGCCTTGCGGCGCGGTCGAGGGTTCGGCCTTCGTGAGGCGCAGGAACCTGAGAAGCTTTGTTGGATAGCCGCCGAGATTGCGCAGCCAGGCGAGGAACGGGCGGTCGGTGCGTAGGATTTCGTGCACGAAGCGCCTTGCCCTCGCGGGCAAGAAGACGAGCCATGCGGCGATGACGATGATGAGCGCGAAGCCCGCGATGAAGTGGACGGAGACGTCGAGGCGTTCTGGGCGGAGGCTCGCGCGAGCGGCGGATCCGAGCGCAATGCCTGAGGCGGCGAGCGCGGCCCAGCAGATGAGGTTGAGGAAGTGGACGATCTGGTCGGAGGGATGGAAGCGCTTGACCGAGGCGTGCCTGACGAGCGTTTGCATAAGCGGACTCCTGTACAGGTTGTACCGCGGAGCGCCCTCAAGGCGGAATGACGGATCTGCGGCGTGTTGAACGAGCGGCGGGGAGCGAAAGGCCTCCCGAGCGTGTTTTCAATCGCGCCACGAGGTCTTGGGGCAATGTTGGTTCAGACCCGTGTAAAGAAGCGCAAGGACGTGTCGGCAAAGTCGGAGGAAATCCGGGAAGGACATGTTGAGGTCATGAAAAGGGCGCGGTCCCTGCGGGAGGCGCGCCCATGCGTGCATTTGCGAACGGTCTGATGAGTTTGCCGCGGTCATGCCGACTTGGCGGGCAGGAAGGCCCTGACGGCGAGGATCAGGTCGCGCACGCCGTAGATCGTCATGAAGAAGGCCGAGACGGGGATGGCGGCGTAGGCCCAGCGGACCTGCAGCCAGGGGATCGACTGGAAGGTGGCCTGTGCGCGCAGGACCCAGACGACGCCGTACCAGCAGATGAGCGCGTAGGTGACGAGCTCGATCACGGTGACGGCGAGGCGGCAGCAGTGGCCGAAGTTCGTGCCCGCGACGCGGTCGGTGATGACGTCGACGACGAAGTGGCCGCGCGTGCGCACGAGTTCCATGGCGCCGGGGAAGATCATCCAGACGAGCAGGATCTGGATCCAGTCGTCGGTCTGGGTGAAGTTGTAGACGGGCACGAAGCGCACGAAGACGTTGGCGATGAACATCACGAAGATGCCTGCGAGCGCGAGCGTGCTCACGGTGCGCGCGGTGACGGAGACGCAGCGGTCGGCCGCCTTGAGAAGGTTCATGACGGCGGACATCAGGGCACCCATTTGGCGAAGCCGAGCGAGAGCTCGGGGATGAAGGCGACGAGGATCGCCACGATGATCATGATGAGGACGTAGCCCACGGCCTCCTTCGCGATGGCAAGGACGTGCTCGCCCGTGATCGAGCTCATCACGTAGAGGTTGAGGCCTACGGGCGGCGTGAGCACGCCGATGGCGAGCGAGATGCACATCACGATGCCGAGCTGAACGATGTCGTAGCCGAAGCTCTTGGCGAGCGGCACGAAGATCGGGACGGTGATGAGGAGGATGGCCGTGCCCTCCATGAAGCAGCCCATCAGCACGAGGAGCGCGATGATGAGAAGGAGCACGGGCGCCGCAGTCGCAAAGGAGGTCGACATGAAGGCGATCGCCTGCTGCGGAATGCGGGTGTAGAGGAGTACGTACTGGAAGAAGCCCGCGGTGGCAATGACGAACATCACCTTGGCGGTCTGCTCGACCGTGTTCCAGAAGATGGCGGGAAGGTCGCGCACCCTGAGCGTTCCGTAAACGAAGAAGCCGAGGAACATCACGTAGAGGGACGCGACGGCGGCCGCTTCGGTCGCCGTGAAGATGCCGCCGAACATGCCGC
>OCPW01000386.1_pt1 | contig 33706 bp, 33 predicted proteins | sample 1538761 | NCBI WGS metagenome assembly OCPW01 (sample SAMN04571724, study PRJEB22368) | human gut metagenome | biome: human gut; material: stool | host: Homo sapiens | place: Luxembourg | collected 2012-09-20
AGGTGGGGCGAGGGTAGAAATATTTTTCCTGAGTAGTCAAGAAACAAGCTAAATAAACTACCTTTTGAGAGAGGAGAAATCCTTTTCTCAAAGGGCTTTTTCTATTTATACGGATATTCGCAAACTACATGATAAATCCAAAACTTCATATACTCTAAGCACAAGGAGGTTGAGGTTTGGTTTATAAACAGTTACCAAAGATTTCATATATAAATAATTTGGCAACTAAAAGATGTTGTCCTTTGCAAAGTGCTTCTGATTGGTAAAAATGATGACAGGATAAGAGGAAAAAAGTATAATGATTTCAAGAAATCAGAAGTTGGAGGAAATATACATGAAAATTGTCATTATTAATGGAAGTGCCAGAAAGGGAAATACGCTGAGAGCAATTGACGCATTTATACAAGGGGCATCAAAAAAGAATGAGATTGAAATCATCCAACCAGATAGACTTCATATAGCACCTTGTAAGGGATGTGGTGCCTGTCAATGTTATAAAGGATGTGTTGATCAGGATGATACAAATTCCACAATCGATAAAGTTGCAGCTGCAGATATGATTCTTTTTGCTACTCCAGTATATTGGTGGGGAATGTCTGCACAGTTGAAGCTAATCATTGATAAGTGCTACTGTCGCGGTTTGCAGCTGAAAAATAAAAAAGTTGGAACAATCGTTGTGGGTGGATCCCCGGTGGATAGTATCCAGTATGAGTTGATTGACAAACAGTTTAGCTGTATGGCGAAATATCTTTCATGGGATATGGTTTTCCAAAAATCATATTATGCAACAGACAGTGATGAGCTTGCAAAAAACAAGGATTCTATAAAAGAACTAGAAAATATTGGAAAAAACTTATAAAGCATATTTAATGTTCTAGGTTTCAAGAAAAAATAAAAATATGAGTAGGACTAGATAAATTACAATTGGCATAGCTGGCTATAATGTGTCATGCCATTGTGATTGTATACTTATCACCAAGAAAAATGATGGGTATATATTCTGAAGGTATGTTGATCTCAGCTGTACATGAAGTCTTGAACTTATTGATGGTTGATGACAAGCTTTTTGCAGGAGCTAAGCTTTACTAAAATATTTAGTGAATGAGCAACTCTCTGATAAAGGGAGTTGTTTTTTTTATGGGCTACATGAATTTTAAAATCTTATGAGGAATTGAAGAAAAAGTTAATAATATAAAGTATAATAACTGTGAAAGGAATTGATAGAATGAAATTATTACCGACGGGAATTGAAAATTTCAAAACTATGATTGATAAAAGTGCGTATTATGTGGATAAGACAAATTTCATTGAGGATGTATTAAGTGAACAAGTTGTTTTGTATACAAGACCTCGAAGATTTGGTAAAACACTGAATATGTCGATGCTTTATTATTTCTTTTCAATCAAAGAAAAGGAGAACGCTTATCTATTTGAAGGCTTAAATATTTCGAAGAATAAGGATGCTTTAAAGGTTCAAAATAAATATCCAACGATTTTTATTTCTTTAAAGGAAATGAAAAGCTTAACTTTTGATGCGCAAATTTCATCTTTTTCAAATGTAATATATGAATTGTTAGAAAAAAACTTAGAAATATTATCTTCTGATCAATTGTCGGATACAACTAAAGATATTTTAAATAAATTGCATAATCGTTCATCTAGTGCTGAAGATTTAAAAATTTCATTGAGAGTCATAACGAATGCGCTATATACTTATTATCAACAAAAAGTTATTGTTCTAATCGATGAGTATGATGTTCCATTGCAGGCTGCCTATCAAAATAATTATTATGAAGAAATGGTTGAGTTTTTAAGAAGCGTTTTTTCTTCAGCACTTAAAACGAATGATGCTTTAGAAAAAGGTGTTATGACCGGATGTCTTCGTATTTCTAAAGAAAGTATTTTTACTGGATTGAATAACTTTACTGCTTATTCTGTTTTAAATAATATTAGTAGTGAATTTTTTGGATTCACAGAATTGGAAGTTAAACAGTTGTTGAAAGATTATAATCTATCAGAAAAGATGGATGAAGTAAAAGAATGGTATGATGGATATCAATTTGGTAATAAAGAAATCTATAATCCATGGAGTACACTAATGTATGTTAAAAATATAACGCAAGATGTGTCTTTTAAACCAATTTCATTTTGGGCAAATACCAGTGGTAATGATCTTGTTGTTAAGTATATTCAAAATGGGGATAAAAAATTACGCAAGGAGTTTGATGTATTAATGAGTGGTCAATCACTCATTAAATATATCAAGCCTGAACTAACGTATCGTGAAATGGATAATATCAATAATATTTATAGCTTTCTATTACTAACTGGATATTTAAAGGTCATCAAAGATAGGGGAGAAAATCAATATGAATTGGTTATCCCAAATAAGGAGGTTTATGAAATCTATAAACAATCCTTCATGTCATATTTTGAAGATTATACAACAAGTAGAAAAGGTGAATTGTATCAAGAACTTGTGGATGGAGATGCAAAAAAAGTAAATCTATTGTTAAATGATATACTATTAAGAAGTATTAGTTATTTTGATAATCAAGAATCCTTTTATCATGGATTTCTAGTTGGATTGTTGAATGATTATGAGGTGGTATCCAATAGAGAATCCGGAAATGGTAGATTTGATGTATGCGTTTTACCAGAAAACATACTTGGAACAGTGGTGCTTATTGAGTGTAAACATTCAATAAGTGAAGATGATTTGATTGATGATGCCAAAGAAGGCGCAAGACAAATTGTCGAAAAAAAATATTTAGAAGAACATAGATTTAAAAAATATGAAAATGCAGTTGGCTATGGAATATCGTTTTATAAGAAACAGTGTTATGTAGTCAAAGTGGAATATGATTCTAAAATGTAGTTGGAAAGATTGCAATTGTGATTGTAAGAGTAGAGAGTGTATGGTGTGATACAATTTCTACTCTTTTTTTGTCTAAATTCTACTAAATTAACAAATGATAACGTGATACATTGAAGAAATGGAGTAAATTGTGCAAAATGATTTTGAAGATATGAGAATTCAGGTGTACCCAATGGACTATGAAGAATTTTGTGATGTCACAGGAAATAGTCAGAGGCTGTTAAATCAGATATATGATAGTGGTTCACCAATAGGGCAGGCAACCAATCGAAAGTTAATGAGAGATTTAAGAATATATATGGCTATTGGTGGTATGCTTCAGGCTGTAGAAGCATATGTGGCTGGGAAAAACTTTTCTGAAATTGATATGGTTAAAAGACAGATTATTACTCTTTATGAGGAGGATTTTAAAAAAATCGATACTTCTGGAAGCTTATTATTGAAACCATTTTATCTTGTGCCTTTTATAAGTGTTTAGTAGATTTTAGAAAGTAGGCAGTAAGTTGAAATCTTGCACATTAGATTATAAATTCATTTTGTTGAAATACATTTAAGATAAACGTATAATTTGGATGATGAGGAGGCGATATTATGATGAACGAAGCCGTTTTAAGTAACGAAAAAAACTATACGAAATTTCAATTTGGCAATCATGTAATTCGCTTTGTAGCTCCATATTCTTTAGAATATTACACTGAAGTAAAAGAATGGGATAATGGGTATTTAGTTGTAATGGCAAAATATAAACATAATGAAAAGCCGGAAGAAGAGTATATTGATCTTATTCCTATTTTAAAAAATCTATATTTTGATACAGATGAGTTTTGTAAACAAATTAAAGGAGTGAAGGTTGCGAATGATCGATATTAAAATAATTGCAGATGAGGCAGACATGATAGTGAATGGGTATGCATTTAAACGTTGTAAAGAAGGTTACAGAGTGTTGAATTTAAATCGACCTGATCGAGCTACAGTTCTTTCGTTGGATGGAAAAGTGTTGGAAACAAGTATGGATGATATTGAAATTCGTATTGTGATAAATTACCTTGAAAAAAATCGTAAGTTTATGGAGGAATGAAATGCCGAAATATTATGAGTTTAAAATAGCAGGATATTATTTATATTTTACATCATATTGCGTAATTGAATGCATGCATGTTCATGCGAGTGATCGTAAACTTACTGAATCAGGATCCGCAAAATTTTTTGTGAAGGATAATGGAGATACAGTTCTACAAAATCGTGGAATTCTTAATGATAGAGAAATTAGAAAAATTCAAGAATTTATTAAACAAAACTATCAAGAAATGTATTTAAAATGGTCTGAATATAGTATTGAGAGTTATTACGGACAAAAGAATTAGATGATAACGAAAATAAAAACAGGCAACTTCTAAATTGCCTGTATTTGTTTATCGAATCTGCCCATCACCCTGGATTATGTATTTATATGTAGTTAATTCTTCAAGTCCCATAGGGCCTCGGGCATGAAGCTTTTGTGTAGAAATGCCAATTTCACAGCCTAAGCCAAATTGTCCACCATCCGTAAATCGTGTTGAACAATTCACATAAACAGCTGCACTATCTATAGATTGAGTGAATAATCTGGCATGTTCTTTATTTGTAGTTAGAATGGATTCACTATGTTTTGTAGAATGTTTAGAAATATGTTCAATGGCTTCTTCTACAGAATCTACAATTTTAATAGCTAGAATATAATCTAGAAATTCAGTGTCAAAATCTTCAGCTGTAGCTTTTGTTCCTTCAATGATTTTTTGTGATCTATCATCCAATCTCAATTCAACAGGATATGTATCTAGTTGTTTTTTTAGCTTTGGCAAGAAATCATTGGCCACTTTAGAATTCACTAATAAAACTTCTTCTGCATTACAAACACTTGGCCTAGAACATTTCGCATTCTCAATGATTTTAATGGCCATATCTTGATTTACTTCATCATCCACATAAATGTGACAAATACCTGTACCTGTTTGAATACATGGTACTTTGGCATGTTCGACACAACGTGAAATTAAATTCTTTCCACCTCTAGGAATCAATAGATCAATATAGCCTACGCCTTCCATTAATTCATTGGCACTTTGATGGGTTGTATCTTGAATCAATTGCACAATATTTGGATTTACACCACATTTTTGAATACCTTCTTGCAGTGCTTGTACAATCGCATTGGCACTGTTCCAAGCTTCCTTACCAATTCTTAAAATACATGTATTTCCACTTTTGATGCATAGAGTAGCTGCATCGCTTGTGACGTTAGGTCGACTTTCATAAATGATCGCAATGACACCTAATGGTACACTTACTTTTTGAATGACTAATCCATTCTCTAATGTTCTTTCATTTAATACTTTTCCAGTTGGATCCTCTAATTTGACAACATCTAAAATGCCTTGAGCCATATCATTCAATCTTTGATCATTTAACTTCAAACGATCCTTCATGACATCACTTACCTTTGCTTTTTCTAAATCGATTAAGTTCGCGTTCAAAATATCTTCTTTATGAGCCAATAAAGATTGTGCCATAGCTTCTAAAATTTCATTCTTTTTAGTTTCATCACACAACATCAATGATTGAGTGGCAGCCTTGGCATTTTTCATGATTTGTAAAGTTGTCATATTATGCTCCTTTCTTGGCTACAAAGCGAGTACCAATACTTTCATTATCTAAAATAGAATATAAAGCTTCCGGTTTTTGACCATTGGTAATAATCATATCCAACCCTGCATCCATACAGATTTTGGCAGCCTCTAATTTTGTCTTCATACCACCCGTACCGACATTGGAATTGACGCCTTGTCCAAAGCTTAAAATTTTTTCATCTAATTCATACACAACCGGAATTAATTTTGCATTTTCATTCTTATGAGGATCATCATCATACAATCCATCAATGTCAGATAAAATGATATATAAATCGGCATGAATATTTTTGGCTAGAATGGCACCCAAGTTATCATTGTCGCCAATCACAATTTCTTCAGTCGCAATCGTATCATTTTCATTTACGATAGGTAGAACATTTCTTTTTAATAAATGTTCCATGGTATTGATGAAGTTTGTCTTTCGATCATCATTTTCAACATCGGCCTTTGTGATTAAAATTTGCCCCACAATATGATTGTATTGCGAAAATAAAGAATCATAGGTATACATCAATTCACATTGTCCAATGGCTGCACAAGCTTGTTTTCCTGGAAGATCATGCGGCTTTGAATCCAATCCCAATTTTCCCATGCCCATTCCGATGGCACCACTTGATACAAGAATGACTTCATGTCCTGCATTTTTAATGTCACTAAGTACTTCACATAACTGTTTCATTCTACGAATATGTAAAAGACCTGTATTTTCGTATGCCAAAGTACTTGTACCTACTTTAATGACTACGCGCATATATTTCACTTCCTTTTCAAAAAAATATTTTTTTAATCATAACACAATTTTATATTTCAATAATATTTTTTTCCGCCCTTTCATTGAGAACGCTATCATTATTAGATATAATAATTGCATGGACAAAATAATAAATCAAGTTTTAAAAGAGAACACAATAGGAATATGGAAATTAGATGGAAATCAATTGTATGGGAATGATTGCTTTTTAGATTTAATTGGAGTACCAAAAGAAATGAATGCACAAGAATGCTTAAAATTTCATTTATCACATGTACATCCTGAAGATCAAGAGCAATTTGGAGAATACGTAAGAAAACTAAGCGAAGAAAGAACGGAAATAGTGTATCGGTTTTTACATCCTGAAAAAGGGGTTTTGATGATTCGCTGTTCAGGTAAGAAAATGGAAGATGGTACGATTGCAGGGATTCATCAGGATATAAGTGATATTGTACGTTTAGAAAAGGATAAGGCCTTAGAAACATATCTTGCAGAAACCAATGAGAAATTGCGGAATCAAAATGTTGCGCAGAATGATTACTATAAGGAAATTTTAGATGAATTACCTTGTGGTGTATTCGCATATACCGTAAAGGAACATAAAATTGTACATTTAAATAAAAGAGCTTTAGATATGTTTCATATAGATTCATTTGAAAATGCGCAAAGTAAGATGCGTGCGATATTTGAAAAGTTTGAATATCCAGATTCAACCACAAATGAGCGTTTGATCGCATTAAGAAAATATGATAATTCGGTAGATTTTGAAGTAATCATTAATCCTAAAGAAACTTATGAAGTTCATGCACTCGCAAAGTCAAAAGTTTTTATGAATCCAGATCATGAACGCATTATCATTACGGTATTTTTAGATATTTCAAATATGGTCATGTTGAAAAAAGCTTTAGAACAAGCTAAAGAAGGAAGTGCAGCTAAAAGTGCTTTCTTATTTAACATGTCGCACGATTTAAGAACACCATTAAATGCGATTATTGGCTTTAGTGAATTGATGAAAAGTCATTGGGAGGATTCAAAAATATCTAGAAACTATCTAGAAAAGATTGATGAATCCAGTCAATACTTACTTTCTTTGATCAATAATATTTTAGAGATGTCTAAAATTGAGAGCGGAAAAGAAGAATTGAAAGAAAAACCATGGGATATTTATACGTCTTGCGATAATCTTCTACAATTCTTTGAACCCGATATTCGTCAAAAGAATCAGACATTAAATTATTCTGTGAATATTCAACACAATATGATTTTAACGGATTCTTTAAAAATCAGAGAAATCTATATGAACTTAATGAGTAATGCGATCAAATACACGGATGCTGGTGGAACTATTTCTTTTTCTTTAGAAGAAATTGAAAGAGAAGAAGGGGTATCCGACTATAAGGGTATTATTCAAGATACAGGTATTGGCATTTCAAAAGATTATTTGCCATATATCTTTGAGAACTTCACAAGACAAAGAACATCCAGTGAATCAGGTGTAATAGGAACTGGATTGGGTATGCCAATCGTTAAAAAACTGGTAGATCTAATGCATGGAACTATAAGTATCGAAAGTGAAGAAGGTAAGGGGACAACCGTCGTTGTAAATCTTCCTCATCGATATATCATAGAAGAACAAGAAGTCAAAGAAGTGGATGATAAAGAAATTGATCTTACAGGAAAACATATTCTTCTTGTGGAAGACAATGATTTAAATGCTGAAATTGCGCAAACACTACTTGAAGACAAAGGGATTAAAGTGACTTGGGCGAAGGATGGATTAGAAGCCGTAATGATGGTAAAGGAAAATGCGGTGGATTGTTTCGACTGCATATTAATGGATATTCAAATGCCAAGAATGAATGGCTTTGAAGCTTGCAAAGTCATACGTTCTTTGCCAGATGATCGAAACAAACTTCCAATCATTGCCTTAACGGCCAATGCCTTTGAAGAAAATCGTAAAGATTGTTTAGATGCAGGTATGAGTGAACATGTTTCGAAACCGATTAAAATTCAATCTTTACTACAAACAATTGGATCTGTACTAAAAGAATAGCGGCAAGTCCGCTATTTTTAAAACATAAATGTCAATGCTACTGAAAATAATGTCAAAAACGTGCAGAAATGTCAGTAGAATTATTTATCTCTAAAAAGTGATTATTAATGATATAATAAATATACAAATATTTGTTCTCAAATAGGAATTATAGATTTGAATATTATACGAAAATGGAGGACAAATATGAAAACACCAAAAGAATATAGGGATAATCTTTTAAATCACATTATCACCAAACAAATGTTAGTGGATTGTTTGTACAGTGTGAATAAACGAGCCAAAAACTATCGTGATAAAGAAAGGAAACAAAGAGCGTATTCGAGATGTCATCGATACGTAGATAATTCTGCATTTATTGAAGGAGCTAGAGAAAAGAAACTAGAGATGTATCGCATGAAAGATATGTTGTTGCAAATTTTGACACCCATTTGTATCCACAAAGAGTTCATTGGTTACAAGACTGAAAGAATCTACAGCTATGAAATTGAGGAGTATAAAAAGTATAAGAAACAATTCTTTTACGAAGGACATTATATGGATGATGATTATTCCATTGTGTACTTTGGAGATGTAGAACTTAAAGATGAGCCTATATACCACTATTACTTGTTCTATGATTTGGATTATGGACATACTTTCCATACACCAATTAAAGAAGAGGATGTAGAAAAGTATTCTTTACCTATTATTGAAATTAGTGAGTTAGAAACGACGGGTCATAAAGTCAATGATTTGGTAAGTGTACAATTTGTACGAAAAGTGATTCGATTGATTGAAGAAAATATGTATATATTACAGTAAAAGCGCAGGAAAATTCCTACGCTTTCTTTCTTATAATGCATATACTTTATCGGCTCTTTGAATCACTTCTTTTGAATGCGTGACAATAATGCATTTTCCTTGTTCTTTTAAATCATCAAAAATATCCATAATTTCATCCTGCGTATCCGGATCTAAGTTTCCCGTTGGCTCATCTGCCAAGATAATTTTTGGATCATAACTCAAAGCTCTTGCGATGGCCACTCTTTGTTGCTGACAACCCGAAAGTTTTAAGATACGACGATGAATCTGGTTTTGATCTAAACCTACTTTTTCCAATAATTCAATAGCTCTTACTTCTTTATCATTTTGATGCACATTCGCAATATCCATAGATAGAGTAACATTTTCAAGTGCCGTTAACTTATTTAATAAGTACTGACTACTCCTCACCGCAAGCAGTCAGGTTTCTTAACTGACAATATTATGCAGCAATCGTACATTAAGTATTATACAAAAAATTTACAGTTCTTAATAAGGATTTGTGCTATAATATAAAATTAGAAAATATAACCGAGGTATACGAAAGTGAAGAAAAAGACTATAGTTCCATTGATTGTATTTCTTGTAGGAATATGTCTATTGAGTGTATTTACATATAATACGAATGTTCAAATTCAAAAAGATAGGCGTACGATTGCAAAATTAAATGTAGTAACATATGGTCAGCGTATAGAAAATGATATTGAAAATGGAATTGAAATAACAGATACTTTAAAACAGTTATTGATAAATGGAAATGGTCAAATCATAGATTTTTCCAAAATAGCCAAAAATCTAATGTCTTATTCTATACAAAGTGTGCAATTAGCACCGAATGGAGTAGTAACCGAAATTTATCCTGAAGAAGGAAATGAAGCTGGTAAAATTGATTTATTAAATGATTCAAAGCGAGGCGAAATTTCAAATTACGCAAAAGATCATAATACAATCATTACCCAAGGTCCTGTTGAATTGAAACAAGGAGGTTCTGGGCTTGTTGTTCGTAATCCTATTTATCTAGAAGATGAAAATGGACAAGAATATTTTTGGGGATTTACGATTGCGGTTTTGCGTGTTCCTGAAGTTTTTGAGGATTCGACAAACGCTTTATCTAAGTTTAAATATAATTATCGCCTTTTAAGAGAAACGTCTGTTTTAGATAAGAAACATGTGGTGGTTGATGCGAATTGCGATAAGATGATTCGCCCGGCCACTTATAATTTGACTGTTGGAAAAGAAAAATGGAAACTTGAAATCATGCCTAGAGCTGGATGGGGTAACTCTAAAACTTTATATTTAATTTTCTTTGGAGGACTATCCTTAGTTCTTCTACTAACTGGTCTTACAATAGTCTTATTCCTTTTGGATGAAAGAAGAGTTGAATTAAAAGAGCTGGCCCATAAAGATGGACTGACTAAGCTTTATAATCGATATGGATTTGATGAAATGGCCGAAAAAATGATAAAAAAAGATCCAGAAGCATATTATGTGGCTGCTCTATTGGACGTAGATGATTTCAAATTAATAAATGACATGTATGGACATGCCTATGGGGATAAAGCTTTAATAAGCCTAGCTGAAAATATGCAAAAACTTTTTCCATCTTCTGCATTGCTTGGTAGAAATGGTGGAGATGAATTCTGTATTCTTTTACCAAATTGTACAATGGAAGAAATAAAAGAGGCTTTGATTGAATTTACAAAAACTCCAAAAACATTTTCGTATAAAGGGCAAACATATTCTTTTTGTATCTCACTTGGTTATGCCGAATATCCAAATAATGCGATTGAAAGATCTCAACTCATGCGTTGTGCCGATGCAGCTCTTTATGAAGTAAAACTTCATGGTAAAAATGGATGTATGGCCTATAAAGAAGGACTTCAGTCAGGTGTTCGCAAACAACTAGGATTTGTGTTAAATGATATTTCTGAAAATTTACCTGGTGCTTTTATTATTTATCGAGCGGATAAAGAGGATGATGAAATTTTTTACGCAAATAAAGAATTTTTAGATATGGCTGGATATGAAAATCTAGATGCATTCTTTAATGGCACAAAGAAAAGTTTCCGAAACTTAATTCGTGAAGACCAACAAAAAGCGGTAGAAGCAAGTATTTGGAATCAAATTGAAAGTGGAAGTAAGAATGACTATATTCATTATCAATTAAGAAGACAAGATGGAACTTATATTCCTGTACTTGATCAAGGAAGAATTGTGGAAAGCGAACGTTTTGGTCGAGTTTTCTATGTTTTATTTATGGATTGGCAGGCAATGCAGTCGCATTATAGTGAAAAGTTTAACGCAAAAGATGTGCGATAATTTTTGTCACACATCTTTTTTCGTTTTATAATGAAACCATGAAAAATAAAAATTTAATTTATCAAATACTAATTAGTTTTGTGTTGGTTTCTGTTTTAACGAATATGGCATGTTTGTTTATTCGTAACAGCGTAATTCAACAAGAAAAATTAAAGGCAGAATATACAGTAAATTCAACAATCAATCGTGTTGAAATAAAGCTTGAGTCGTATATTGAAAAAGTAGGTTTTTTAAAGAAGACAATTGAGGCTGGAATTGATTTAGACGATGCTTACTTTGAATCTGTGGCATCTAGACTATATGGAGATGATCCGGCTGTTAAGACAATTGAACTTGCGCCAAACGGAATTATTCAAAATGTATATCCTTTTAAAGAAAATCAAAAAGCTATTGGCATGGATATGTTGGCAGAACATGAACGTAAAGAGGCTGCTACTTTGGCAAAAGATACAAGGAAATATACATTAGAAGGTCCTTATGATTTAAAACAAGGTGGAAAAGGAGCTTTATTATACGATCCAATCTATGTGAATGGTGAATTTTGGGGCTTTTCAATATTAGTTATTGATTGGGATGCATTCCTTACAGAAATTCATTTAGATGAGTTAGAAAAAGCTTCCTATGATTTTGTGATTTGGAAAAAAGATCGTGTCACAAAGGAGAAAATCATTATTTCTAAAAGCTCAGAAAATATAGGTTCAGATACATTGTTGGTGCAATGTGCACTTCCTAATAATAATTGGAATTTTGAAATCATTCCCAAAAATGGTTGGATCAACAAATATGAAATGATGAGTTTAGTTGTAGCAAGTATTATGATCGACTTTCTTGTGACGGCAGCCATTGCTCAGCTTGAGATTCGTCATAAAAAAGATTTAGAATATGCGACTCAAATTGAGATGGAGGCTAAAAAAGCACAAGAGGCAAGTGCTGCCAAATCCCGTTTCTTATTCAGTATGTCACACGATATTCGTACGCCAATGAACGCAATCATGGGATATACGGAATTAATGGAAAAGAATGTTGGAAATATTGAAAAAGAAAAAGATTATTTATCAAAGATTCGATGTTCGAGTACATTTCTTTTAGATTTGATTAATTCTATTTTAGAAATGGCACGTATAGAGAGTGGAAAAGAAACATTAAATATAAAGGTATGTAATATATATGATATTATTGAATCTTTAAATTCAGTCTTTGAAAAACAAGCCGAACAAAAAGGCTTAACCTATCAGTGCACCACAAAGATTCAACATCCATATGTATATTGTGATCAAATTAAGTTTGAAGAGATATTGTTGAATATCGTTGGAAACTCCGTTAAATACACTAAAAAAGGTATGGTTTTAATTCAAATAGAAGAAACAGAGTCCGGCCATTTTCAATGCATGATTCAAGATACAGGTATTGGAATGAGTGAAGCGTATTTGCCACACGCCTTTGAAGACTTTTCTAGAGAAAAATCGGGTACGCAAACGAGCGTAAAAGGTACGGGACTTGGTTTAGCGATTGTAAAATCTTTGGTTGAATTAATGAATGGTACGATTGAAATTTCAAGTCAAGTCAATCAAGGAACAACAACTCGAATTAAATTTCAGTTCGAAATAGCAAGTGAAAATGAGCTCGAGAATAATCAAGAAACGAATATTATAGATTTTAAGGGAAAACACATCTTACTTGCTGAAGACAATGATTTAAATGCAGAAATTGCGATGACACTTTTAACAGACTATGGATTGATTGTAGATCGCGTAAGTGATGGGGTTGCTTGTGTAAAACAGGTCAAAGAAAAAGAATATGATGTGGTTTTGATGGATATTCAAATGCCAAATATGGATGGCTATCAAGCTACACAAAAGATTCGTGAATTTAGTGATATTCCAATCGTTGCGATGACCGCCAATGCCTTTGAAGAGGATAAACAAAAAGCATTATCCGTTGGGATGAACGGCTATATCGCCAAGCCAATCGATATGGATAAAGTTATTAAAACACTATCAAATGTTTTTGTGTTTAAATGTCCCGTTTGTGGAAAGTATACATTTCAATCCGGACCAGGAAGCTATGAAATATGTCCAGTATGTGGATGGGAAGATGATAAAGCACAATACAAAGATCCAAATTTAAAAGGTGGAGCGAACCGCTTCAGTTTAAAGGAGTACAAAGAACAATATGAAAAAAATCATCAATAAATATTTACTTTTATTTCTTTGTATATTCTCACTTGTACTTCCAACAGGATGTGAAGTTAAGGAACAAAAACAAGTAGTCGTAGACTATCAAGAATACCATTTTCGTAATGAAGATTTGTTAGAGTCTCACTATGAAAAACATGGTAAAGAAATGGGATTTTCATCATCAAAAGAATACGAAACGGGTGCCAGTGATGTTGTGAATGATCCAGATTCTTTACACAAAACAGAAAAAGAAGATGGGGATGATGTGTACTATAAAGAGGATACCAACGAATTTGTGGTTGTATCCACGGATGGGTATATTCGTACCTATTTTAATCCAGATTCTGGTAAGAAATATTTTGATCGACAATAAAAAAGGACCGAATATCAGATCTATAATCTGAAAATTCGGTCTTTTTATATGATTTTATGCAGGAATTCTTTTATTTAAAATACGAACCAAAACAGGAATGACAATCAATTGAATGACGATACCTGGAAGACAAGTAATAAAACTAGCACTCATAAATATAGATAATGTATAGCCTTGTGTACTAAGAATACATGTGTTGACTAAACCGTTCATGATTCTTCCTGCAAGCATCGCAATGATTAAACTCATATATAGTTTTGTCATTTCATTTTTTTGGGGAATATATTTTTCACATAAACCAGCTACTAAACCATATACTGCAAGTTCAACCATCATTTGTGGCAACATCATTGCAGGTGGCATACCAGTTGTTACGCTTGAAATGAAAGGTGTTAAAATTCCACATGCCAAACCATATGGCCATCCACAAAATAGTCCGCAAATCAATACTGGAATGTGCATTGGCAAGAATATGCTTCCAGCATTTGGGATAACATGAAATGCCATAGGAAGCAATACACCTAAAGCGATGCATAAAGCGCATGATACTAGTTTTCTTGTGATACTATTCATCGTTAAATACCTCTTCTTCTAAAAATACTTGGTAAGGATGTATGGACATATCAATACTTAACATTGTACATATTGTTTTAAGAAATCTACATCTAAAATTAATATTTTTTGATTCACAATTTTAATGATGCCTTCCTCTTTTAATTTACAGATAATTCGACTCACGCTATTACGAGTGGAGATTCCACAAAATCCTGCAATGTCATCATTTGTGATTTGAAAATCAATAAGAGTACCTGCTTCAACTTTACGACCAAATAAATTAATCAATTGATATAAGAAGGAGCATATTGCACCTGTTTTTCCATTCATCATCATGATTTGTTGGCGAAAAATAGCTTCAGATAATTTTTCTCTATAATACGAATTGACATAATCCTGCAGCTCTTTATCTTGGCTCACATAATCCCAAAATAAAACTCTAGGAATGCGATAAAATGTTGCCACATCACTTTCAACACGAACATTGAATGGTGCGGATGTATATTGACTTACTTGATCTCTTAATAAAGATAGTATGTCTGGGGTATTGATGTAAGAAATGTTGAATTCACGACCATCTGGTAAAATGACACTTGTCTTGACAACACCATCTTTTAATACATAAGTATCTTGTTGTTCAAGTCCATAATACGTTAAATAGGTATGTTTCTTTTTCTTGATGGTTGCTACATTTTTTTCTTTTAAAAAGTTTAATAAGTACTCATTGTCCATATTCGCTCTCCTTTACCGGTTTTGAATTATAACAATACTCTAAATTTTGCGAAACAACAAACGTTAACAACTGATGGTGTTTCGCAATTGAATGTTTCGGCTTATATTAATCCCTGAAAAAAAAGGAGAGATAAAAATGTTTGAAATGAATGTGCCTTATGATAAAGGCCAAATGAAAATCAAATTAGAAGATAAGAATTTAGCTGGTGTTTTAGAGGGAAGACAAAGTGATTATAAAACTACACTTTCAGAAAATGAAATTGTGGAACAATCGTTAAATAATCCAATTGGATCCAAAAGTTTAGAAGAACTTGCCAAAGGCAAGAAAAATATTGTCATTATCAGCTCAGACCATACGCGTCCTGTACCTTCAAAAATTATTACCCCTATTCTTTTAAGAAGAATTCGTAGTGTGTCACCCGATGCACGTATTCGTATTTTAGTTGCGACAGGCTTCCATAGAGAAAGTACACATGAAGAGCTTGTAGCTAAATATGGTGAAGACATTGTAAAAAATGAAGAAATTGTTATGCACGTATCTACAGATGATTCTTCCATGGTAAAAATTGGACAATTACCAAGTGGAGGAGACTGCATTATCAACAAAGTTGCCGCTGAAGCTGATTTATTGATTTCTGAAGGCTTTATTGAAGCACACTTCTTTGCAGGATTCTCTGGAGGAAGAAAATCTGTGTTGCCAGGTATTGCATCTTATAAAACAATTATGGCAAATCACAGTGGTGAATTTATCAATGATAAAATGTCACGTCCAGGAAATTTGCAGCACAATTTGATTCATGAAGATATGGTATATGCGGCAAGAACAGCCAAACTAGCCTTTATTGTCAATGTTGTATTAAATGGAAATCATGAAATTATTGGTTCTTTTGCCGGAGACATGGAAAAAGCGCATGAAAAAGGTTGTGATTTTGTTCGTTCTTTGGCAAGTGTAAATAAAGTAGATTGTGATATCGCAATCAGTACGAATGGTGGATATCCTTTGGATCAAAATATTTATCAGGCAATCAAAGGAATGACAGCCGCTGAAGCTACATTAAATCCAGATGGCATTATCATCATGATTGCAGGTTGTCGTGATGGACATGGAGGTATTGGATTCTATCATAATATTGCAGATGTGAAAGATCCAGAAGAATTTGAACAAAAAGCTATCCATACACCTCGTTTAGAAACCGTTCCAGATCAATGGACATCACAAATCTTTGCACGTATTCTAGCTCATCATAAAGTTATTTTGGTTTCCGATTTAGTAGATCCCCAACTTGTAAAAGATATGCATATGGATTTAGCTACAACTGTAGATGAAGCTTTACAAAAAGCGTTTGAGATTAAAGGAAAAGATGCCAAAGTTGCCGTCATTCCTGATGGCTTGGGTGTCGTTGTAAATATTTAAGGAAGGAAATTTGAATTTATGTTACACAATTTAATTGCGGAATTTTTATCAACAGGACTTATGATTTTATTTGGTGTCGGTGTACACTGCGATGAAGTTTTGACAAACACAAAATATCACGGAAGTGGACACATCTTTGCGATCACAACATGGGCATTTGGCATTAGTGTAGCCCTATATATTTTTGGTGGAGTCTGTATGAATCCTGCCATGGTACTTGCACAATGTGCTTTAGGTATGCTTCCATGGACTAGTTTTATTCCATACGTTATTGCCGAATTTTTAGGTGCACTTGTAGGAGCTTTGATTTGTTATGTGATGTATAAGGATCACTTTACAGAAAGCGAAGGAAATGTGAACCCAATCGCCATTCGTAATATTTTCTCTACAAATCCAAACTGCAGAAATTTGCCAAGAAACTTCTTTGTCGAAACAATTGCTACAACTATTTTCTTGAGTGCCATTTTAGCGGTTGCTACAAAGTATGAAACACAATTACCTATTGGTGTTGGACTTATTGTATGGGCTGTTGGTATGGGTCTTGGAGGAACAACTGGATTTGCGATGAATCAAGCTCGTGATTTAGGACCTCGTTTGGCCTTCCAATTATTACCTATTAAGAATAAAGCCAATAATGATTGGCAATATGGACTATTAGTTCCAGGAATTGCTCCTTTTGTAGGTGCATTGATTGCTGCTTTGTTCTGCCATTTATTTTTAGGTATCTAATATTAGAAAAAAAGAGGAAGTTGGTAGCCAATGTCATTAAGTTAAGAAAGCATGAAAAAAAGAGTACGTTTTTATTTTGTACTCTCTTTTTTTAATTCTTTAAATGCGAAAACGAAATCACTATCATCATAATTCGATAAAAAATATATTTTGTTGGAATCGTTTGATTCTACAATAGTTACTCCATAATTTTTTACTAATCTTGATAGCCTCCATAAATTAGCATTTTTCAGTGTTAATGCTTTTGTATGTATTAACGTTCCATCTTTAAAGGTTTCAATTTTATCAATTAAATCAACAACCTGATTTTTATACATGTCCATAATATTAGATTCAGAATCTTCAACACGCCAACTGTTAAAACCAAATGATGAATCATTTTTTTGCACCATACCTATATTCATTCCTTCATTAAAATCAGAAATTAAAATTTCAGTATTAAATACTCTATTATCATTTCTTGCGTCTTTGTCATAATTAACAGATATAACATAATTATCTTTGGTAAATATATCGGGCATCAAGGGGAAGAAAGTAATTTTAATGTCATTTAATCCATAAGGCTGACTGTTTGGATAAATTGAATTAAAAACCATTTTCATAGAATTCGTCCATGATGAAGTATCGTTATTTTGAATACAGGAAAACAAATAATTAGAACCTCTCAAACGAGTTAATTGTTGTCTATGGATTCCTATTAAATGAGGATAATTTTGAATTGTGTTTATAACTAAAAAGACTTGACCAGATTTTGTATAAATTCTGTAATATTTATGTACAAACTCATCTAAAAATATTTGAGCACTTTCTTGCAAAAATGATAAATCAATATTCCACATGTTATAACCTTTCCTAATAATATGCAAAAGAGGCACATAAAGTGCCTCTTTTGGATGACCGTTGTCCCTGTATTGTTTTTTTTAAAAGGGCCCAGGGTGACGATGGCGTCATCAGCGCTCCAAGGCTTTACTTGATATTAAATCAAATATTCCTCGCCTTTATTGTGTTTATATTATAGCGCATATTGTAATTTATTTCAACCAATAAGATTTTAGATTCTATAGTATGAAAAAACGGGTGCCGACTTTTATATTCGCTACTTTTACTCTTTATATAAAGGCAAGATTGAATACACACGCTGGAAATGTTTTGTGGTTTAATTATTTATAAAGCCCCTATATATAAAGCATTTTTACGAGATTCAAAGCAGATATAGTTCCTTTAGCACCCGTTTTTAGACTATAGAACTTAGAACAAGTCTCGAATAATTCTTTAAGCGTTTATAAAACTTTTTAATTAAAGTTATGCTCAGGGTTCATATCCAATACATAAAAAGAACTTTCGTATGTTATACCAAATATAACAAAAGCTCCCTTGCCACCTTTTTTTAGATGCATATGTTCTAATTCTCTTAATTCGTTTGATTTTCCAATTAATTTATTGCTATCTTCAGTATCAATGGCTTTAAATTTCTTGATAAGATTTTTTACATACGTATTTTTGTTTTTACTTATTTTGCTTCCATTTTTAGATGTGTATTCTTGAATTGCTTTTTCTAAAGTATCAAAACAACTAAATTTATAAATAAATTCTTCTAAATCTGGAAAATATCTGCAATTATGTTTTCGTTGCGTAGTATGTAAATATTCTAAGTCTTTTGAATGCATGAGATGTAGGAATTGAAATCAAGATTTGGTGATTTAACCTTTACATTAACTACTGCACCTTGGGATAAGTTCCTGTATGTTGTTGTATCACGATTAACTTTGCTCATCTGCTATTGCTCCATAATATCGTTTCATTGTTTCAACGGATATAACATTTGAGCATGATGCAAACATCGGTAAATTTCCTCTTTGCTCTTGCCATGGAGTTTCACTATGTGTTTGTGCCTCTAAAGTGTCTGCTGAGTAAGCACCATAAGAATGCCAAACCGAATTTAGTATTTCAAGCTGAGAATCCGAAAATTTAGAAAATAACGAATCTTCTTCTGGTTTAGTACATTGTAAATGAATAAGACTCCATCCATAATCTTTATATAGATTCCATAATTTTAAATTTACAGGTCCGTGAACCCATGCTTGGAATTCATTATTTCTACATATTGGGGCATCTAATAGTGTTTCACTCCATGCTTCAGCATAATAACAAAGCTTTTGTATTTTTTTATGACTCATATCTTCTTTTAATAAAAACCAATTAGCAACATCAGTAATATCTGCATTTACTGAAACAACTCTTTCTAATTTCATTAATATCACCCCTATAATTTAATTTCCCATTACTATTTCTAAAATAATTATATCATGTTTATAACATGAATTTATACATAAAACAATTGTGAATATGTTATTTGTTTATAAGTACACTGTTACGGGAGGAATACTTGTGAACAATTTTAAACATATGAAAAAAACACTAAAACAATGCATACATCAATTGGATGAATCCTCTTCACTATTTGTTATCAATCCAGAAAAGGATTTTACTCGCAAAAGAAAGCATCTGTTCGGAAGCACACTGATGAACGTCCTATTATTAGAAGGTGGCTCATTAAAAGATGAACTGTATAAACTGTTTGGATACGACCTAGATACGCCAACTGTGTCTTCTTTTATACAGGCAAGAGATAAAATTAAACCTGATACTTTTCATATTTTATTCAATTTATTTAATGTCAGAACAAGAAAGCCTAAGTTATATAATGGATACCGTCTTTTAGCTGTAGATGGTTCTACATTACCTATTACTTCTGAAATCAAGGATAAGAAAGCAACAATCCAAAAGGCTAACAATTCCGATAAGCCGTTCTCTGCTTTTCATCTAAATACCAGCTATGATATTTTAGAATACACCTATGATGATGTTATTTTACAGGGACAAGCTGTACAGGATGAACGGGATGCATTGAATAAAATGGTAGAACGTTATAAAGGGGATAAAGCTATTTTTATTGCCGACCGAGGGTATGAATCCATTAATTCTTTTGAAAAGATTCATTTATCTGGAAATAAATATCTAGTTCGAGTCAAGGATATTCATTCTACTGGTATGTTACGTAGCTTTGGTCCATTTCTTGATGATGAATTTGATTTAATAGTTAAGCGCACATTAACCACAAAACAGACGAATGAAATAAAAGCTCATCCTGAAATCTATAAGTTTGTGCCACAGAATCAACGATTTGACTACTTTGAGGATGCTCCATTTTATGATTTTGAATGTCGAGTGGTTCGCTTTAAGATTACGGAGGATACATATGAATGCATCGTAACAAATTTAGATAAAGATGAATTCAGCATGCAGGATATCAAAGAGCTATATCATTTACGCTGGGAAATCGAAACCAGTTATCGAGAACTAAAATATGATTTAGATTTAAATACACTGCATTCTAAAAAGCGAAACCTGATTGAACAGGAAATCTATGCTAAGATGCTTCTATACAATTTATGCAGTCGTGTTACCAATGGTATTAATATTTCCAAGCGAAAACGTAAATACGAATATCAACTTAATTATGTTCGTGCCTTTCATATTATTCGAGAACATCTTAAGAAAACAAAAGCCCCATCTTATATCTGTGATGTGATTGCCATAGAAATTCTTCCAATTCGTAGAGACCGGCAGAACAAAAGAAAGCTGAAACCTAAAGCTCCAGTCTCCTTTAATTATCGTTTTGATTGACACTTATAACCATATGCTCAACGATGTAGCAGAAGTGCTGCAGTTTTTATCGTGGCGATAAACAAAAAGACTGCCTAGATGTATCAATCTAAACAGTCTGGCCATCCTTAACTAAATGACATTGAGCGCATAATGCGCTTTTTTAATATTCAACAAATAATCCATTCAATCCTTTTAATGGGACGGTCGTTGTTTTTGTTTCTTTCTCCGCAAATATGAAACTTTCGGATGAGCTAACAACAACCCCTTTCAAGTTTTCTAAAAGCTCTTTATCTTTTTTATAAGATTGCCCCTTTACCGGTCTTTTTGATTCTCCAAGAATGGCTTTATCTCCGTTTTGTGCTGTTTTAATTCGTTTCCACTGAGTTGCCGTGTATAAAATCACTTGTTCCTCTTCCGTTTTCTGAATTAAAGATAAAATCAAAGCGTCTGTGTCTGAAAGCTTCATTCCTTTGACTCCCTTACCTCCATGCTGTACAGGAATCTGGTCAATAGTGTAACGAGAAACTAATCCTTCTCTACTGAATAAAATAATATATTTACTCTCTTTTTTATTAATTAGGTGTACTGAAATCAGTTCGTCATCATTTACAGAAATCAAAGACTGGCTACGTTCAATAGAGTCCTTTTTAATTTGAGAATACTCAATACGTTTAACATTTCCATTTTTAGTAACAAGTACAAACTGCAATTGCTTTGCAGGAGCTGATGTGTCTGGATATTCAAAAACTTGTACCATCTTTTCTCCCGAAACACTCTTACAGTTATTAGAAATATGAACTCCAACATCTTTCCATTTAGCATCTTGAATTTTATAAACCGGGATAATAATACCATTGCCGTTGTCGGTAATAATTAATACATTTTGCAATGTGGACATCTGTTTACAATAAATAATGGAATCCCCTTCTTTTTGTCCAGTATTCGCATTATTGCTAGAATTATAACTTTTTAATGAACATTTTTTGATGTACCCGTCCTTAGAAACAGTCACCATAACTTGTTCATCTGCAATCATTGCCTTATGGTCAATTTGAATTTCTTCGATTTCATCTTGGATTTTAGTTTTTCTAGGTTGTGGGACTTCAGTCATGACCTCTTCAAGCTCTTTAATAATTTGTTGGTGGAGGTTCTTTTTACTCTTTAAAATCTGAGATAGTTTTTTAATCTCCGAATTCAATGTCTTTTGCTCTTTTTCTAGCGTTTTAATATCTGTGTTTGTCAAGCGATATAAGGCCATGGTTACAATAGCTTCTGATTGAATTTCAGTAAAGCTATATGCCATTTGGAGATTAATTTTTGCATCTGCTTTATTTTTAGAATTTCGAATTGTTTTCACAACATCATCAAGAATAGAAATAGCGCGAATCATTCCTTCTACAATATGAAGTCGTTTCTTTTTAGATTCTAAATCGTATTTCGTACGTCTTGTAATAACATCCTCTCTATGTTCAATAAAAGCGTCTAAAATATTAGGTAAAGACATTGTAACAGGACTTTTATTATAAATAGCAACCATGTTGTAATTATATGAAATCTGCAAATCTGTATTTTTATATAAATAATTTAGAATAGCTTTAGCGTTTGCATCCTTCTTGACATCAATAACAATTTTCAATCCCGTTCTGTCCGACTCATCACGTACATCTAATAATCCATCAATCTTTTTGTCAATTCGAAGTAAATCAATACGACTAACAAGTTGAGACTTCACAACTTCATATGGAATTTCAGTAACCACAATTTGTTGCATAGTCTTTTTCTTTTCAATTTTACATTTAGAACGAATAAATACCTTGCCTCGTCCTGTATTAAAAGCATCTTCAATTCCTTTACGTCCCATCACAATTCCACCAGTTGGGAAATCAGGGCCAGGGATAATGTTCATTAGTTCATCAACAGTACATTTAGGGTTTTGCAATCTATAAATAACAGCCTGAATGGATTCTGTTAGATTATGTGTTGGAATATTAGTTGCATATCCAGAGGAAATACCAGAAATACCACCAATTAATAAATTTGGATAACTAGCAGGTAATACTGTTGGTTCCATTCTTTCGTCGGAATAATTTGGTGCCCAAGCAACAGTATCTTTTTCAATATCTTTCATCATATAATTGGCCATTTTGGATAATCTAGCCTCTGTATAACGCATCGCAGCAGCCGGGTCATCGTCAATAGAACCATTATTACCCTGCATATCAATTAAAGGAATAGATACCTTCCACGGCTGAGACATACGAACCATCGCGTCGTAAATAGAGCTGTCACCGTGAGGATGATATTTACCCATAACATCTCCAACGGTTTTAGCTGACTTGTGATAAGGTTTATCATAAGTATTTCCTGTTTCATGCATAGCCCAAAGAATACGTCTTTGAACAGGTTTCATCCCATCACGAGCATCTGGCAAAGCACGGCTTTGAATGATGTATTTTGAATATCGCTCAAAACGGTCTGCCAGGATATTCTCTAATGAATCTGTAAGAATTCTTTCCATATATTATTTTTCCCCTTTCTTAAAATCGTCTTCTAATGTAAATTCAACGTTTTCTTCAATCCATTCTCGTCTTTTTTCTGGTTGATTTCCCATCAATTCAGAAACTCTCTTATCTGCAACACGAGCATCTTCTAAAGTCACTCTTAATAAAGTACGAGTATCAGGATTCATTGTAGTGTCCCATAGTTGAGTAGCATTCATTTCCCCTAACCCTTTATATCGAGTAATAGTATAGCCACTCTTTAGTTTACGTTTTTCCTCATCCAGGTCTTCGTTTGTATATAAATATTTTTCAGTATTCTTTTTAACAATTCTATACAAAGGGGGCATAGCAATATACAACATTCCGCTTTCAATTAACGGCTTCATATGGCGATAAAAGAAAGTCATCAAAAGATTTTGAATATGAGAACCATCATCATCGGCATCGGTCATAATGATAACTTTATGATAGTTTGACTTCTCTGCTTCAAAAGTATTTCCAATTCCAGCATCCAAAGTATGAATAATGGTATTTAATTCTTCATTTTTATAAATGGCATCCATGGTTACTTTTTCCGTATTCAGAACTTTTCCTCTTAGTGGAAGAATAGCCTGATACATAGAATCTCTTCCCTGCTTTGCAGAGCCACCAGCTGAATCTCCTTCTACAAGAAACAATTCTTTTTTTGCGGCAATCTTAGAACGCGCAGGAGCCAGCTTCCCTGAAATCAGCAACTCTTTCTTACGTTTATTACTTCCACTACGCGCAGCATCGCGTGCTTTACGTGCTGCGTTTCGTGCTTCCGCTGCTTTTATGATTTTGTGAATTAACATTTCGCTAATTTGTGGATTTTCTTCTAAAAAACTACGCAAGCAATCAGACAAAACATTGTCTGTAGAAGCTTTTGCTTCAGGTGTTCCTAATTTAGATTTTGTCTGCCCTTCAAATTGAAGGAATTTTTCGGGAATTGTAAGGTTCATGACCAAAGATAACCCTTCACGAACATCTGTCCCTTCAAAGTTTTTATCTTTTTGTTTTAAGAAACCTTTTTTACGAGCATATTCGTTGAATATTTTGGTAAACGCTTGTTTGGCTCCTGTTTCGTGAGTTCCACCATCTTTTGTATTAACCATATTCACGAAGGAAAAAATATTTTCCTGGTAATCATCTACGTGTTGAAAACACCCGCGAATTGAAATTCCATTATATTCACCGCCAAATGATATTGGCTCATATAAAGGAGCCTTGTCTTTATCAATATCTTCAATAAAAGACTTTAATCCATTTGTATATTTATAGGATACTTCTCTATGTTCTTTTCTATCATCAATAACAACCAACTCTAATCCATCTAATAGATAGGCGCTTTCCTGTACACGTTCACAGATTTTAGAAAATGAAAAGCTGATGTTTTTAAAAATGCCTGCATCTGGATAAAAAGTAACCTTACTTCCTGTTTGTTTCGTTTTACCGACCTTTTCAAGAGGGCCAATTTTCTTATCTCCTCCATCAAAGCGAATTTTCCAAATGCTTTTCCCATCCTGTACTTCCACTTCACACCATTTACTTAATGCATTAACAACGCTTGCGCCAACACCATGTAATCCTCCAGCGCTTTTATAAGCACCATCACCAGAGAACTTTCCTCCTGCATGTAATACAGTAAAAATAACCTGTAATGCGCTAACTCCAGATTCGTGCAATCCAACCGGCATTCCGCGTCCAAAATCTTGAACCGACACGCTGCCATCCTTATTTAATGAAATTATTATTTTATCTCCATACCCGTTTAATGCTTCATCAACAGCATTATCGAGTAATTCCCAAATTAAGTGATGCAACCCTCTTGAGTCTGTTGAGCCAATATACATTCCTGGTCTTTTACGTACAGCATCCAATCCTTTCAGTATCTCAATGCTGTTTGCACCATAATTATTTACAGTATTTTCCGGCATTCAAATCTCTCCCTTCGTTTGCTTTTGCTAATATACCAAAATTTTTCGTTGTCGCATTTTTAAAAATTAGTGGTATATTAACATTCGAATTACAAAAAAGGGGAAAGAAGGTATATATATGAAATGTAATTTAAAATGGACCAACAAATTCAGTCAAGAAACTGGCTACGTTGGAAAAGTATTAAAATCTAAAGGATACTTTGTAAATGCTGAAACTAAAAAAGAAGCCAAAAAATACGCTTCTGAAAAAATGGCCCAAAAAGACCTAGACACTCTAGTTTCATTGGGTGAGGCTGAAAACAACGAATTTGTTATCGAGCACTAAAAAAGAGCACGTTTTGTGCTCTTTAAATTTTTCATTAATTATCTGTGCCTACATATTCAATGGAATTATCAAACGCAATAATTGCTTCGAAAATAACTCCTAAAAGCAGCAGTCCAAAGCCAAATCCCGTACCTTGCCCATATGCTTTAGCTAGTTTGAAGCTGATTGCTATTGCGAAATATATGTTTACAATTGGAACCAACAAAAACAAAAATAACCAGCCGTTGCCAAACGCAATTTTAAACATTACGTAGGAATCGTAGAACGGAATCAACGCTGCCCAGCCGGGCTCGCCCGCTTTTTCAAACATTTTCCATTCGCAGACGATTCCAAATATGGCTAGTGCAAACCACAACATCATCCATATTGAACTTATTTGTCCGAATAAAAAATCATAGCCTGGTTCGTATGATGAACTATACATGCCGTTTTCTCCTTTCTCTATTTGATTAAAATTTCCCATTAAAATCCCATAATTCATTCATCACTTTATTTTCTTGCGAAATTGAAATAGTAATGAAGGGATTTGATGTATTTTGAAAGATAAGAACAAAGTTTGGGCAATAATTGCAGATTTAGGAATTTGTCTTGTTTTAATTGCTATTGTTTTGATATTGTATCGTCTCTTCTTCTAAGAGCAGGAGGATTTTATGAATCAAAAAAATAATTTTAACGATTTTGAAGAGCAAGAATTAAATAAAAGAAGAAAAAAACAATCTCCATTTAAGGATAGTTCTGTCGACGAAGATAAAAGCACTGCTGTTAACGGTGTAGAATTGGTGGATGGTGACGAAAGAGTGGATATGGAGCTTTATAAAGGAAGATATATTCCAAAAGTAAAATCACGTCCGCATGAAAAAAGAGAATATAAAGAATATGTACCTAAAAAGGCTAAAATTGGCCCGGTATTGGTAATTCTAATTTTATTTATAGTTTTAAGCTTTTATTTTTTTAAGACACCCATTATGCGTACGATTGCCCATCCATCTAAAATTGAAGACAACTTCTCAAGTTTTGTAGAAACACAACGCCAAGGAGCCAAAGTAACCTCTCTCAATAAGAAAGAAATACAATTCTTATGTGCTGATGAAAATCTAGTAAACAAAGATGCTCAAAAAAGAATTAAAACGCGTCATGTACTATACGATAATGAAATTATGATGCTGAAATATTATCGAGGCGCAAAAGACTATTTGACAGCAGCTTATCCTGATGGAGGATGGAAAATTACAAAATTCATGAAATCTAGAAACGGGATAACAACTCTTTATGGCGTATATTTTAAAATGAATGGCAAGGAAATGAAATGTAATTTCGATAAAACAGAAGACGGCAAAATGAAAATTTATGATGTAAATACAGAAGCTGTTCAAGCTACACATGGAGATTATATTGTAGATTTCGATGATTATTCTTATGGAATTAAATATTTAAAATAATTGGAGGTTTTTTCATGACAAAGCGTAAAGAAATATTATTTATAGTACTTGTTGCATTTTTTTCATTTTTATTATATGGATGTAGTTTAACAAATGATAGAAAAGCATGTACATTATCATATGATGATTATCTAAATATCGTACAAACTAATAATTATGATGTATCAGAATATGAACTATCTCTAGAATCTTATCCGGTAAAACAAATAGATGTTAAAAAAGGGGAAAATTTCACAGCATCTTATCAAATTTTCTCCAGCTCTCAAGCTGTAGATGATATTTATAAAAACACAAAAAAATACTACGCTCGTTCTTGTGATTTAAAAGAAGAATTTGATAATGGTGTTGTTTTCCAAGACGGGTCAAAACAGATAACTATGATAAAAAGTAATAAATCCATTTTAACAATGGAAGACAGTACCGACGATTTTATGCAAACAGAAGTATTGTTAGATTTAGCAACGAACTAAAAGCATTTTTAGAGTCTATATTAACAAAAGGCAATTTCAGTTGCCTTTTCATTTTTTTTGGGAACTTAAAAGCGTTTAAAGAAGGAGGAATTTCGAGATGAAATTTAATAGTTTAAAAGCTTTAATGGCAGTTGGTATGGTGACAAGTCCTGCTATATCTGCTGTTTCAACAATGGGTAATGTGGTTTTGGCCAAAGAAGACTCTTCTGCATCTACCATTAGTAATAATTTCTTCATGAGTTTTATTGATAGTATGACAACTCCAGAAGGAATTACTTATAAGGACGGAGTAACGGTAATCAAAGAAAAAATCAATTCTTTGGATTATGGAACAGAACATAGAATTATTTTAGGCGATGAAAGAGTTGCCAATCTAAAAGAAGGAGATATTTTTGTTCTAGAAAATATTGGTGACACTGGCAAAGCCTTTAAAGTGGTTTCAGTTTCTCCTACAAAAGAAGGTGATTATTTTGAAGGTGCAAAATACGAAATTAAATATTCAGACCCTGAGCTATCTGAATTCGTTAAATCGATGAATATCAGTTCAGAATCAAACACAAATATGATAGCGAGAATCAAGAACTCAAAAGAAAAAATTTCTAGTGCTGCAAAGACCATGAAAGAAGCTGGCTTCTCATCTAAATTTATTGAATTGCTTCAAAATGATTATGAAAAAGCTTATGATGAATTATTTGATGGATTAGATTCTGTAAATAGTGAAAACCAATCAGAAGTAGACGCTTTTGTAAAATCTGTTAACAGTAAAATTACCGCCGCAGGATATAACACTAGCGTTTATAACATCATTTCAACAATTGAAACTTTAAGTGGAGATGAAATGGCTCAAAAAGTTAAGAAAATTAGTTCTTCAGATGTCAACTCTGTAAATCAAGTCTTGGACAGCTTCCTAGAATTCTATCAATCGGGAGCTATAACAGATATTCAAAAGGCAGAAGCTTACGATACTTTCGTTAAATCGCTAACTGAGGTATGTAAAGAAATTGCGAACAAGCAACCTGATAATTCTGGAAACAACCAAGAAAGTACTCAAACTCCAGGAACTTCACAAGGTGAAAGTACCAATAAGACTGAAGAAAGTAAAAAAGATGAAAATACAGTGAATGTACAAACCGGAGATTTTGAAAAAGATTTTACTTTGCTTTCTGCTCCAACCGTTTTTGACTCTACAACTTTAAAAACTCACTCTGTTTCGGGTCAAGAAGATACTGCCAAGAACCACGAATATCAATATTACGAAGTAACATTAAAAGGTGAAGATGGACAAGAAGTAAAAATGATGGCCTTAGCAAATAACGACAATGTAGATGCTTTAAAGAATGCTGCTGTTGGTGACACAATGGCAGTAAACTATACAGTTTCTAAATGTTCTGATGGAAGTTATGACTACGTCATTAACAAAATGAGTAAAAAGGGTGCTGCTGCAACCGCCGATGCCACAAAAACCGGAGAAAATGCTAACACTGGTATCCAAAATAATGGAATCTATTATGCTGTTGGATTAGGTGTTGCCGCTGTTGGTGTTGGCACCTTATTATATACTAAAAAGAAAAAAGAAGAAAAATAATCTTCAAAGAATGACGAAGCCCTCAAATTAGAGGGCTTTTCTGTTGTAATATTGTATATAAAGAAGAAATATGAGTACTAAAGAAGAATTGTTGAAAGATTTTGAGCTAACCTTGTACGATTTTTGGGGCGAAGAAAAAACAAAACGAGCCTTTCTTGAGGCTTGGAAGGATTTTCTAGACAGTTTAAAAGATTCTGGAGAGCGTATCCCTAAAAAATGGTATTCTCTTTCCAAAGCAGAACGAGAAAAATTGTATCGGTATCTTTAATTTCCGGTATATTTGATTTGAACAACTAATTCCATTGTTCAAACTCCAAAACTCTGTGCGCCAACGAAGAGTTTTTTCTTTACAAAATTTGGGAAGTTAAATATATAATTTTAAACGATTATCTTACAAAAAAGCGTCACTAAGTGACCAGAAGGAGAAAAACAATGAAAAAAAGCAAATGGAATGTTCAAATGTGGTCTTTTTCTTTTTTTAAAAATTTTGTTGGATTTTTAAAGTATATGTTATATTTTAGATGTGCAACGACAAAGAGCATTATTCTTCTCTGCTCCGCTTGCCGTATTAATAATATATGCACATAATCATTTTTTTCTCCTATAAAAAGCCTCCATATCATGGCAATGTCATTTAGTTAAGAATGGCTTGACTGTTTAGATTTGTAATTCTAAGCAGTCTTTTATTTGTTACAACGACAAAAAGTGTAGCATTTCTGCTACATAGTTGAAGATATAGACTAAATGGTTAATCAAATCGATAATTGAAGGAGACTGGAGCTTTTGGCTTCAGTTTTCTTTTGCTTTGTCTGGCTCTACGAATGGGAAGAATCTCTTTGGCGATAATATCACAAATATAAGTAGGAACTTTCGCTTTCTTAAGATGTTCCCGAATGATATGAAAAGCTCGCACAAAGTTGAGCTGGTATTCATATTTACGTTTTCGCTTGGCAATATCGATTCTATTGGTAATACGACTGCAAAAGTTGTAAAGCAACATCTTTGCATAGATTTCCTGCTCAATCAGATTTCGCTTTTTAGAATGCAGTGTGTTTAAATCTAAATCATATTTCAGTTCACGATAGCTTGTTTCGATTTCCCATCGTAGATGATACAGTTCTTTGATATCCTGCATACTGAATTCATCTCTATCTAGATTCGTTACGATACATTCATAGGTATCTTCTGTAATTTTAAAGCGAACTACTCGACATTCAAAATCATAAAATGGAGTATCACCGAAGTAATCAAATCGCTGATTCTGTGGCACAAATTTATAGGCTTCAGGATGAGCTTTGACTTCATTGGTCTGCTTTGCAGTCAGTGTTCGTTTGACCAAAACATCGAATTCATCGTCTGGAAATGGTCCAAAACTGCGTAACATTCCAGTGGAATGAATATCCTTGACTCGAACTAGATATTTATTTCCAGATAAATGAATCTTCTCAAAGGAGTTGATGGATTCATACCCTCTGTCTGCAATAAAGATGGCTTTATCGCCTTTATAGCGTTCGACAATTTTATTGAGTGCCTCTCGTTCATCCTGTACTGCCTGTCCCTGAAGAACGATATCGTCATAGGTATATTCCAAAATATCATAGCTTGTATTCAGATGAAAAGCAGAGAACGGTTTATCTGAATTATTCGCTTTTCGGATTGTTGTTTTATTATCTTTGATTTCAGAGGTAATAGGCAATGTCGAACCATCCACAGCTAGAAGGCGGTATCCTTTATATAATTTAGTTTTACGAGTTCTGTCGTTAAATAAATTGAATAAGGTATGAAAAGCATCTGGTTTTATCTTATCCCTTGCCTGTATAAAAGAAGATACAGTCGGTGTATCTAGGTTGTAACCAAACAATTTGTACAATTCATCTTTTAATGAACCACCTTCTAATAGCAGTACGTTCATCAATGTGCTTCCAAATAGGTGTTTTCTTTTTCGAGTAAAGTCTTTTTCTGGATTGACAACAAATAGAGAAGATGATTCATCTAACTGATATATACATTGTTTTAATATTTTTTTCATATGTTTAAACTGGTTCATAAGTATTCTCCTGTAATCGTGTACTTATAAACAAATAACATATTTGAGTATAATAAATCTTTTGATGCAGTTGGTGTTCTTGAGCCAAAAAAATGAATGGAATGTTCAATAAAAACTTATGGCTTATTGTTGGGGGTAAGGGGGTACTGTATAATTTTTCTTGCAATTTCAAAAATTTGTGGTATATTATTTATGACGAAGGTAGCCAGGGGCTACAAACTGATGAATCACTATCGTAATCAATCGGTAGGGTTCATCTTTTATTTTTAAATAGGTAAAAGAAGCTTGTATTTTAAATACAAGCCTTTTTATTTGTCTTTTAATGATACATTTTCATACATCATATTTAAAATTCTTACAATTCTAGCATTTGATGGATTAACTTTTACATTAATTTCTTCTATTACTGGAGTCGTCAAATTAGACGTCTTATATAACAGATTAAGAGTATTATAAAGTTGGGAGTTTTCAATCTTTTTCGTATTCATTTCATCCATTAAAAAAGGAAGAAGAGGTTCATAATGATTGATAATATTTCTTAATTTTCTAATTTTTTCAATATGCCCATTAAAAGATAAAATCAAATGTGCGCTCATTTTTTCTACAGACGATTTCAGCATCTTAGCTGTTACTATTTTTTGGGAATTTTCATCTAACATCATAAATATAATTTGTAATTCTCCTAATGTTAATGCATTAGGAATAACCCAAAGAGGAACTTCGCATTGTTTTTCATAATAATGTCTAATTAACTTATTGCTACTTGTTTCATGTTCTTTTAGAGGAGAACCATCTATATTAGTGTTTGTTGCAATTTTATATATATGAACAAGAACATCTTTTTTCCTTTCAACATTAAAAGTGTCTATTGAGCGCTTTACTCCATCTTTGCCTTTAATATATAAGTAATTAAAGTTTTTGCAAAAAAGAGGTAATTCTGAAGAGTTGCCACTTATGAATTGTTTTATTTCATCTATATATCGTATGCAATAAATATCTGAATTTTCACATGTAACGTAGTTATGACATATTTCTGTAAATAAGATAGATTTTAATTTCCTTTCAAATACCCCCACTAATTCATAAAGCCTTTTTGCATATTCGTCATCCAAATTAACAAGTCTAATTACATCTTTAAAATTCGATTCTTTTTTATAAACAAGCTTTCCTTTGTTATTTCTACCTGTTGAAAAAAATGCTTTATAGGGTTTTACCAAAGATATATAATTACGTTCTTCTAAATAATGCCGGTCTTCAACATCCACAATTATCTTTTTTTGAATCATATAAATATTGAATCTGCTCATTTATATTTCTATATATCTGATGTTTCGTTATGTTTTCCATGTAAATTTACTTCCATTTCTATTAAAAAAGCAAAGCTCTTATATAAGAAACCACCTATATAGTTTAGCTATATGTGTGTTAGTTTATATTAAATATTTTATCATGAATCTATTTAGATTTCGATATAAAAACAAAGGCTATAAAAAAAGAGATACAAAATTTATGTATCTCAAAAAAATGTTATTTTACTAACTAAATGACATTGCATATCATGGAGGCCTTTTTTCATTAGGCCTATTTTAAAAAATAGGCAAATTAAAAGTATTAACTCAGCTATAAGGAGGAAAAATGAAAAAGATAAAAAAATTAACATGTGTATTAGCTATCATATCCCTCACCGGATGTGTTCCACCGGATTGCAAGATAAAACCGCCGAAAAATACAGAAAACAATATGAACAATTTGAAAAGCAGGGTCCGTCGGCGAAATTAGATGGTTCTTCTCAGGGTTCCAACTTAGATTATTCTTCTAAGAGTCCCAATTTAGACAGTTCTTCTAAGAATTCCAAAAAATCAGACGACTCTTCCAAAAAATCTAATAAAAACCCAAAGAAATCCATCTTTCAAAAAATTAAAGAGGCTTTAGGTTTTGGTTCTAAATCCAAACAAGAGCTAAACAAATCCAAAAAAGATGAAGAAAAAAACACAAAAAAAACATCAAAAAATACAAATAATTCCAAAAAGGAAAATACTAGTAGTCCAAAAAAGGAAAATACAAATAAAACCAGCCATGACCCTTATAAAGTACTAGTCACATCCAGCGTAGAAAATGGGGAACAGCAAATTGTATATAGCATCTCTAACAACGGGAAAAGGTCTGTTGCTGTAGATGCCACAATTCATTTCTATGATGAAAATAATGTAAGCGCCAAATAATATAATGTAGTTAAATAAATAAAAAAGAATCAGTTGAAC
>OCPW01000482.1_pt1 | contig 29666 bp, 28 predicted proteins | sample 1538761 | NCBI WGS metagenome assembly OCPW01 (sample SAMN04571724, study PRJEB22368) | human gut metagenome | biome: human gut; material: stool | host: Homo sapiens | place: Luxembourg | collected 2012-09-20
TAAGATGAAAGAAGCCTTTGAAGATAAAGAATAAAAAGAATGATGAGAGCGGCAGCTGCTGACTGAGAGGTTGGTGGCTGCCGCTTCTTTGCGTTGTGTAGAAGTGGAAATGGAAAAAAATAGAAGCGTATTTCGTGGAGTAGATTACTCTACGAAATACGCTTTTTCTTTAAATTGTTTCAAATCTTAATATAATTATCATGTATAGTGTACTCTTTTCAAACATTTCTGTCAATCTGAATACGTTCATTTTGTAAAATTATACAATATTTTAGCGAAAAAGATCGAAAAATAGACACTTTCGTCATTTTAATCTCCTTTTTGAATGGATTTTTATCTATTCGCCGTCAAATTCATGGTCAATTGTCAGATAATTCCCAAGCTATCCGATTAGAAAATAAAAAATAATTATCTTAATTTATCTAAGTCACTTCGTGGTTTTACAATCACATGTATTCAAAAATTAATCAGAATTACAATTTTACAACATTTATTTACCGTCAAAATTTTGGTCAGACGTCTGGAATCCCTTGATTTTCAAGGCTTTCCGTAAAAATTTCGTAGAGTAATCTACTCTACGAAATTTCTTGCAAAAAGGGTGAAAGATTATGGGAAGAAGACCGGCAGATCTGTCAGGGAGAAAGTTTGGTATGTTGACAGCCAAGTATGCGACAGAGAAAAGAGATAAACGAGGCTCTGTTTATTGGCATTGTGTCTGCGAGTGCGGAAATGAAGTTGACGTGACGGCAGCAGGTCTTGTGCATGGTAATTATCATAGCTGCGGCTGTTTACAGAAGAAGAACCGTCAGGAAATTGCGCAGAGACGACATCTCGTAGACGGAACCTGTGTTGAAGTACTAGAAAAAAGAAAAAGCAGAAAAGATAACATGAGTGGTTTCCGAGGCGTTTTCCAGTTGAAGAATTGTAATCGGTATCGTGTGGATATCGGGTTCAAGGGAAAGCGCTATTATGTTGGTCTTTTCGACAATTATGACGAAGCGGTGCAGGCAAGACTTGCGGCGGAGAACCTGATTCACAATGGTTTCATTCAGAAATGGAAGGAATGGAATGAGAAGGAGAAGGAAGATCCAGAGTGGGGGGAGGAGCATCCGCTTGTATTTGAGGTAAAGAAAGAGGATGGGGAGATCCGGGTGAGAGTGTGAGATGGGTACTAAGAAGATGGCGATTACTATGTTTGGACAAAAGCGACTGTCACGAGAGGGCGGGATAGAAATTGTTGTAAAAGAACTGTGCACCAGAATGGCACAAGATGGATGTCAGGTTACTTGTTACAACAGATCTGGTCATCACGTGAGTGGTGCAGAGTATGACAATAAAATTGAATATAGTGGAATCCGACAGAAATTTGTTCCAACCATTGAAAGAAAAGGTCTTGCAGCGGTGAGCTCCTCTTTCTTTGCTGCCTTGTACAGTGCTTTCGGAAAATATGATGTGGTACATATCCATGCAGAGGGACCGGCCTTTTTCTCGTGGCTACCTAAGATTCTGGGGAAAAGAGTTGTGGTTACCATTCATGGCATAGACTGGCAGCGGGAAAAATGGAAGTTAGGATTTGGCTCTAAATTCATCCGGCAGGGTGAAAAGAATGCTGTAAAGTATGCAGATGAAATCATCGTTCTGAGTAAAGGTGTTCAGGATTACTTCAAAGATACTTATGGTAGGGAGACACATTTCATTCCGAATGGTGTGAACAGACCAGAAACCCAAGAAGCTGGTTTAATAACAGAAAAATTTGGACTGACAAAGGATTCCTACATATTGTTCCTCGGTCGTCTGGTGCCAGAAAAGGGCATTCGATATCTGGTTGAAGCCTTCAAGAATGTCAAGACAGATAAAAAACTGGTCATCGCAGGTGGCTCCAGTGATACGGATTCCTTTATGGAGGAATTGAAAAAACTGGCGAAGGGTGACGATCGGATTCTCTTTACCGGGTTTGTACAGGGAGCGATGTTGGATGAACTGTATAGCAACGCTTACATCTATACGTTGCCGTCTGATCTGGAAGGAATGCCTTTAAGTCTGCTGGAAGCAATGAGCTATGGAAACTGCTGTTTGGTATCCGACATTCCAGAGTGCGCTGAGGTTGTGGAAGATAAGGCATTGATTTTTAAAAAATCGGATGTGGATGAACTTAGAGAAAAGTTACAAGATGCTTGTGATCATCCAGAAAAAGTTATGGAGATGAAGGCACAGGCAGCTGACTTTATCTGCAAAAAATATAACTGGGATGAAGTAGTAAAGGAAACGATGAAACTGTACAGGAGAAAATGATAGATGAGAGTATTGATAATAAATAATCTCCTCTAACCGAACGCAGGTGGTGAGATGTACATAGTGAAAATGCCTGAAAAACAGCGTATTTACGGTACTTTTCGAGAAGAGCTCAGAGCTGCAAGAGTAGTTTCAATCTCGCTACCTAGGTTCAGCAACAGCAGATGAAATTATCATAAGAACTTTCAGTATCACTACCTGCGTTTGTATGGAGCACTCTAGTTTATGAACAACACATTGGAAGTGCTTCATCTGAACAGAGGTAGTGAAATAAAGTAGAGCACATAAGGAAAAATAACATGAGTAAGCAAATTGCAGCAAGAACAAGAGAAAAATGGGTGGATGATGTAAAAGTAATCGCCTGTATATTGGTTGTGGTGGGGCATTTCTTCCAAAGCATGGTGAAGGCAAGTATCCTGCCAGATAGTAGTTTATATGAGTGGTTTATTACTACAGTTTATTATTTCCATGTGCCGTTGTTTTTTATCTGTAGCGGTTACCTTTATCAGAAGTACAGCAGGGTAAACAGTGTGGGGAGTTGGCGCAGAAATGTAGCGAAAAAAATCCTAGCACTCGGCGTACCCTATGTGACCTTTTCTACAGCTACTTGGGTATTGAAAAAGGCATTTTCGAGCAGTGTTAACAATCAAATTGGTGGATTGGGAGACACCCTGCTATTTCATCCTGCTTCGCCATACTGGTATCTGTACGCATTGTTCTTTATTTTCCTTCTTACACCAACTTTTAAGAGTGTAAAGATGGCTGTAGGAGGCTTAATTGTAGCAACAGCTATGAAAACCATTGCATTGAATACGGGAGGGGACGGAGTGTACGCGGTATCAACGGTTTTCTCAAACGAGATTTGGTTTGTACTCGGTATGAGCATTTGTGTGTTTAATGTGCAGTTAAGGGGCAGAAGGGTACAAGGCACGGTATGTGGACTGCTGTTTATGATTTTGAGTGTGGTGGTGTATAAGGCGGAAATTAGTGGAGGTGTGATTTCTTTTGCAATGGGATTGCTGGCTTGTGTAGCCGTTATCCTGATGGCAGCGGGGGTTGAAGGTGGACTTGGCAGAGGCGTGGATTTTCTTGCAAAATACACAATGCCAATTTTTCTGATGCATACGTTGTTTGCGGCACCGCTAAGATCTGTCTTGATGAAGGTTGGCATTGAAAATGCTGTGATTCATGTAGTACTGGGATTGGGCATCAGTTTTGCAGGCCCAATTATCGCGGCTTGGATTATGAAGAAAACGAAGTGGTTAGAGTTCTTCCTGTATCCGAATAAGTTTGTGAAGATAAGAAATTGAGGAGTAAAAATATGAGCACAGTAACTTTAGATAAAAAAACAATTTTAGTCACAGGCGCGGCAGGATTTATAGGTTCCAACCTTGTGAAACGAATCTATCAGGAAGCGTCTTCCGCTAGGGTTATCGGCATCGACAACATGAATGCCTACTATGATGTAGCACTGAAAGAGTTCCGTCTGAACGAGCTGGCCAAGTATCCCACATTTACTTTTGTAAAAGGCAATATCGCTGATAAGGAACTGATCACCGAGCTGTTCGAGAAGTACAAGCCGTCTGTGGTCGTTAACCTTGCGGCACAGGCTGGTGTGCGCTACTCCATCACCAACCCGGATGCTTATGTGGAATCCAACTTGGTCGGCTTCTTTAATATCCTCGAAGCCTGCCGCCATAGCGAGAATCTGGAGCATCTGGTTTATGCGTCTTCTTCCTCTGTCTACGGTTCCAACAAGAAGGTTCCGTACAGCACGGATGACAAGGTAGATAATCCGGTTTCCCTTTATGCAGCTACCAAGAAATCCAATGAGCTGATGGCACACGCCTACTCCAAGCTCTACAACATTCCTTCCACTGGCCTGCGCTTCTTCACTGTGTACGGTCCGGCAGGTCGTCCTGATATGGCCTACTTCGGCTTCACCAATAAGCTGGTGAAGGGTGAAACTATCAAAATCTTCAACTACGGCAACTGCAAACGTGACTTTACGTATGTTGATGATATTGTTGAGGGTGTTGTCCGTGTGATGAAGAAGGCGCCGGACAAGAAGAATGGCGAGGATGGTCTGCCGATTCCGCCGTATGCCGTTTACAACATCGGCAATCAGAATCCGGAGAACTTGCTAGACTTCGTGCAGATTCTAAGTGAGGAGTTAGTAAGAGCGAAAGTTCTGCCGGAAGATTATGACTTCGAGGCACACAAGGAACTGGTTCCGATGCAGCCGGGTGATGTGCCTGTGACCTATGCAGACACCAGTGCATTGGAGTGTGACTTCGGATACAAGCCGAGCACAAGCCTGAGAACTGGTCTGAGAAACTTCGCAGAGTGGTACGCTGAGTTTTATAAATAAAGAAGTTTCATATTGGCACTTTGCTGATTACAAATAAAGGAGATAAATATCATGAGAGAGTTTAAGGATTTAAAGATTGCTGTGGCTGGTACTGGTTACGTTGGCCTTTCCATTGCCACGCTGTTGTCTCAGCACCACAAGGTGACTGCAGTAGATATTATTCCTGAGAAAGTGGAGATGATCAACAACAAGAAGTCCCCGATTCAGGATGACTACATTGAAAAATATCTTGCAGAGAAAGAATTGAACCTGACAGCAACGCTGGATGCTAAGGAAGCGTATAGAGATGCTGATTTTGTAGTAATCGCTGCTCCTACGAATTACGATAGCAAGAAGAATTTCTTTGACACTAGTGCGGTGGAAGCAGTCATCAAGCTGGTCATTGAGTACAATCCGGAAGCCATTATGGTTATCAAGAGTACAATTCCTGTTGGTTACACTGCAAGTGTTCGTGAGAAATTCCACTGCGACAACGTCATTTTCAGCCCGGAGTTTCTGCGTGAGAGCAAGGCTCTGTACGATAATCTTTATCCTTCACGTATCATTGTTGGTACTGATGTGGATAATGCTCGTCTGGTAAAGGCAGCACACACTTTTGCAGAACTCCTGCAGGAAGGCGCAATTAAAGAGAACATTGACACTCTGTTCATGGGCTTTACTGAGGCAGAGGCAGTTAAGCTGTTCGCCAATACTTATTTGGCTCTGCGCGTCAGCTACTTCAACGAATTGGATACTTATGCTGAGATGAAAGGTTTGAACACCCAGCAGATTATCAATGGTGTCTGCCTTGATCCTCGTATTGGCACTCATTACAATAACCCGTCTTTCGGTTATGGCGGATATTGCCTGCCGAAGGACACCAAGCAGCTACTGGCAAACTATGCAGATGTGCCGGAAAACCTGATTGAGGCTATTGTTGAGAGTAATAGAACTCGTAAAGACTTCATCGCCAACCGTGTGCTGGAGATTGCAGGTGCTTATGAAGCAAATGACAGCTGGGATGAGAGCAAAGAAAAAGAAGTAGTTGTCGGCGTTTACCGTCTGACAATGAAGAGTAACAGCGATAATTTCCGCCAGAGTTCCATTCAGGGTGTCATGAAGCGTATCAAGGCAAAAGGCGCAACTGTCATCATTTACGAGCCGACGCTGAAAGACGGTGAAAAGTTCTTCGGCAGCGTTGTGGTTAATGATTTGGACGAGTTCAAGAAAAAGAGTCAGGCAATCATTGCAAACCGCTACGATAAGAGCTTGGACGATGTGAAGGATAAGGTTTATACAAGAGATATTTTCCAGAGGGATTAAGATATGAAAATTTTACTGGTTAATTATAGATATTTTATTTCGGGTGGACCGGAAAAATATATGTTCAACATTAAAAAGATGTTGGAGGATAATGGTCATGAAGTGATTCCGTTCTCCATCCATTCTAACAAAAATGTTGAAACAGAGTATTCCAAATATTTTGTGGAGCCGATTGGAAGCCGCGATGCAACCTATTTTGAAGAATGTAAAAAGACCCCAAAGGTCATCTGGCAAATGCTGACCCGCAGTATTTATTCTACTGAGGTTGAGAAAGCTATTAAGAAAGAAATCAAAGATGTAAAGCCAGATTTAGTATATATCATCCACTTTGTAAACAAACTTTCACCGAGCGTGATTTGCGGTGCAAAGCAAATGGGAGTTCCGGTAGTGCTGCGACTGTCAGACTACTTTTTACTGTGCCCGAGATTTGATTTCATGTACAATAAGAAACCATGCGAAGAGTGCCTTACTAAAGGTTATAGAACCTGCATCAAGAAAAGGTGTGTAAAGGGGTCGCTGTTTGCATCAGTCGTTCGAGTTTTTTCTATGAAAGTACATAAGGCGATGCATGTATATAAAGGTGTGGATGCATTTATTACGCCGTCTGAGTTTTTAAAAAAGAAACTGATTGAGAATGGTTTCGATGAAAATAAAATTACCTGTATTCCGACATTTACGGCAAGCAAATCAGAAGTCGGCAAACCACAAATTGGAACATATGGTTTGTATTTTGGACGTGTGACAGAGGAAAAAGGTGTTGACACTGTCGCCAAAGCATATGAGATGATGCCGGATCGCCATGTGAAAATAATGGGCGATGATACAACAGACGAGGCAAAAAGATTAAAGGAATATATCAAAGAGAAGAAAATTAAGAATGTTGAGTTTTTGGGCTTTAAAGCTGGAGAGGAATTAGAAGAGATCATCAAGGGCGCACGATTCACACTGATTCCGTCTATTTGGTATGACAACCTTCCAAATACTGCATTGGAGTCTTTTCAGTATTCAAAGCCGGTTATTGCAAGCAATATCGGAAGCTTACCAGAGCTTGTTTTGGATGGTGTAAACGGATATCTATTTACACCTGCTGACGCACACGAATTATGTGAGAAAATTACACTGTTGGATGATGATTCATTAGTTGAAAAAATGGGCGCAGAAAGTAGAAAACGGCTTGAAAATCGATTTGCACCAAAGACTCACTATAATACGCTAATGAAAGTGTTTAATCGTGTGAGAGAAGATAATTGAGAGTAAACAATAGGAGAGTTAATCATGTCTGAAGAAAAGAAGTTAAATGGTACTGTCATCGTTACATACCGATGCAACGCTCGTTGCTCCATGTGCAACCGTTATAAAGCACCTTCCAAGCCGGAAGAGGAAATTAGCATTGAGACCATCAAGAAGCTGCCGAAGATGTATTTTACCAATATTACCGGCGGTGAGCCGTTCATCCGCACTGATCTGAAGGATATCGTGCGTGAACTGTACAAGAAGTCTGACCGTATCGTTATTTCCACGAACGGCTTCTTCACCGACCGTATCGTTGACCTGTGCAAAGAGTTCCCACAAATCGGCATTCGTATCTCTATCGAAGGTCTGGAGCAGACTAATAACGAAATCCGTGGCCTGCAGAACGGCTACCAGCGTGGTTATGGCACGCTGAAGAAACTGCGTGAGATGGGTATGAAGGACGTTGGCTTCGGCATGACTGTTCAGGATAAAAATGCTCCTGATTTGGTTCCGCTGTACAAGATCTCCGATGAGATGAGCATGGAGTTTGCAACCGCTTCTCTGCATAACAGCTTCTACTTCGTTGAGGCCAAGAACATTATCCATGACCGTCCGATGGTCGCAAAGAACTTCGAGAATCTGGTCAACGAACTGCTTCGCAGCAGCAGCCCGAAGAAATGGTTCCGTGCATACTTTAACCACGGTCTGATCAACTACATCTATGGCCAGAAGCGTCTGCTGCCTTGCGACATGAGCTTCGATACCTTCTTCATTGATCCGTATGGCGATGTTATGCCTTGCAACGGTACAAAGGATAAGGAAGTCATGGGCAACCTGAACAATCAGACTTGGGATGAGCTGTGGAACAACCCGGAGGCCGAGAAGGTTCGTGCAAAGGTTCGCTGCTGCGACCGTGACTGCTGGATGATTGGTTCTGTCAGCCCGGCTATGCACAAGTATATCTGGAAGCCTGCTATTTGGGTTCTGGTTCATAAGTTCAAGGCTCTGTTCACCAAGCATCCGTACAGTATGTACGAGTTGAAGATTTGCCGTGACTACCGTGATGGCAAAGTCACCAAAGAGGATCTGGATAAGTGTAGCACCTGCGATATGAACTGTGTGATCAACAACGGTCTGAGTGAGGCATCCAAGGAGCAGCTGAAGCATAAGACTGGCGAGGAAATCGTGGATGCTGATATTGCTGCGCAGGAAATGAAGTAAAATGGGCAGTAATGCGATGCAAAAAGTGTTTCTAGAAAGGGAAAATGTATGAAAACAGCAGGAGTAGTGGTTACCTATAATAGAAAAGAACTGTTACTAGAAAATTTAAAAATGCTTGTGGCACAGACGGTGCTTTTAGACAAAATTATTATAGTTGATAATCATGGAACGGATGGTACAAGAGACTTTCTTGAGGAAAATCATTGCTTTGAAAATGATACAATCCAGTATGTTTACCTTCCGGAAAACATTGGTGGCGCCGGAGGTTTTGAGACAGGAACAAAAATGGCATATGAGCAGGGATATGACTGTATCTGGCTGATGGATGATGACGGAAAACCCGTGAATGAGAAATGTTTTGAGGAGATTATCTCTTATGCAAAGCATGTTTATGCTACAAATCCGAAGTTTATGTTGAATTCGTTTGTAACTGGTTCGGATACATGTATGTCATTCGGAATTAATGGCACCTATGCTGTAGAAAAAGTTCGAGGATTTGCGGTAGATGGAATCATTGATGGTCAGATTAACCCCTTTAATGGAACTTTGATATCAAAGGAGTTAGTTCGGGAAATTGGGTTTCCCAACGGTGCCTTCTTTATCAAAGGGGATGAAGAAGATTACACAGTGAGAGCCAGACATGCAGGAGCAAAAATAGCAACTGTAGTCAGTTCTGAGTATCACCATCCAATTCTGGAAGAAGTTTATGTTAATTTCCTCTGCTTTAGAATAAAATGTAAAATTGAAGCACCTTGGAAAGAGTATTACCGTGTCAGAAATAGAACTGTGATTTTTATTCGAGAACATAAATACAGCAAAGTCCTTCGCTTGTTTTTGAGTCGCGTTAAAGACACTTTTTTGTCGGATTGTCCTAAAATTGAAACAATGAAAATGATTTTTAAAGGATTACACGATGGCCTGCACAAGAAGTTGGGAATAGAAGTGAAACCGTAGACTGGGGGAGGGGAAAAAATATGGGCGCAAAAGTATCAGTGGTAATAACAACACATAATCGTGTTCAACTATTAAAGCAGGCCGTGGTAAGTGTACTTAATCAGTCCTACCAAAATCTAGAATGTATTGTTGTCGATGATGCTTCCAATGATGGAACATATGAATATATGAAGAGTTTGTATGATGAGCGTGTTATCTTTATACACATTCCAAAATCTGAATCACACGGCGGTAATTATGCGCGAAACATTGGAATAAAAGAAGCCAGTGGAGACTACGTAGCTTTTTTGGACGATGATGACTTTTGGTTGAAAACAAAGTTGCAGAAACAGGTAGAAAAAATGGAGTCAGAAGAAGGCGTGGGGTTAGTCTACTGCGGGCGCATTATTTACATTGACAATGAGTTTGCTTTTGAACAGAGTCCGGATTCCGAATTTTGTGGAGACTTAGGTAAGAAGGTTTTTGAAAAAATATTCTGCACTACATCTGCAATTATGGTTCGAAAAGATATATTAAATCGCATTGGGGGATTCGATGAGAATTTGGCGTTTTGGCAGGAGTATGATTTGCTGATAAGGGTTTGCCAGATTACAAAGGTTGCATATGCCGATGAAGCGCTAATTGTCTTCCGAAATAATTTTAAGGACAAAAACCGCCTTTCAAATAAATATGAGGAATGGAAGAAAGCGGTTCAACAGATTTATGGGAAGTATTACTCTATAATCAAAGACCTTCCTAACAACACAAGGAAACGGATGCGATTGGTTTATCTGGAAAACGCTTCAAGTCGATGCTATATTACAGGACGGAAGAAGGAATTGCATACTATACTGAAGGAAATATATCAGCTTAATCATTCAAAAGTAAATTATATAAAGTACATTTTTAACTTGTCATCACAACAAATTATTTACTTAAAATACAAATTAAATAGATTTGATTTCGTAGATGTGGATGCAATTTTGAATGAGATTCAGGGGGATTTGAATCCATGACGGGGTATCTAATCATTCTATTGTGTGTTTTGGGTATCATAATAGAATATCAAATGCAGAAGAAATTTGGGGTATTATCTCTGTTCTGTGTATTATGGACTTTTATTATCGTACTCGCTGAAATGCGACTATTTGGCATGGTCGAAGTATCAGAGAAGATTTATTTTGAATTGCTACTGGGAACAGGAAGTTTTATCATTTTTTTCCTTTGCGGGAGATTTGGAAAAGATAATAATCTGAATAGAAAAATAAGACTTAGAAAAGTCAATGATTCAGCGTTTGTTTTTAATCTTCCTGCAATTTATGCGATTGAAATTGTAACTTTGATTGGCTGGGCTTATGTTGCAATTCAATGTGCGGCGGCACTAGCAACAGGATTGTCACTTGAACAGTTCCACAATATCTATTTGAACAGAGGCGCGTATTCCATATTTGGTTCGGGTTTGTTTGAGTTATTTATCAAGCGAATTTGCGTTGCAAGCGTTTTGATGCTAACACCATTAACAATCGTTATGGTTTTTGAGAGAAAAAAGGAATATTGGATTGCGATACTATTGGCATTTGTCTGCATTTTATTGAATCAATTATCTACGGGCGGTCGAATAGCACTAATTTATATGTTTGCAGATATCTTGATTGCTCTGTCAATCTATAAAGTATCAGTACCCCCAAAATGGAAGAAGAGGATGCTTAGGATTGGTATTCTACTTATTATTGGTGTCCTCTTGATTACTGTGTTGAGAAAAAGAATTCTACAAAATGGTAAATGGGAGTTACTATATGAGAATATATATATTTATTTTTCACTCTGTATTCCGCTTTCTGATTACTGGATCAAATGGATAGACGCAAATCATTATTTGACCTTGGGGGTGGGAACTTTTTCCGGAATGATCAATTTAGTAAATATACTTTATACTCGGTTGATGGGAACAAATCTTGCGGCGGCTACAACAGTTGTTAATGTGTTTACTCCAATTGAAACACAGTACATTACCGTATTTAAGGAGGCAAGCTGTAATGCTTATGTCACCTGGATATTCCATTTATATGCTGATTTTAGAGAGATTGGTGTAGTTGTTGGAAGTGCATTATACGGCTATTGTTGTGGAAGAACAACGAAGAATGCCTATCGGAAGGGAAACGCTTATCGGATTGCATTTTTGCTACTCGTAGTTCAGTCCATCGTGAAGACTTTTGTAAGATGGGAATTTTCGGTAGAGGCGTATCTTCTTGCCTTTGCTTTTTTGAGAGTATGTTTTAAGCGAGGAAGAGAAAGATGAATAAATCTGACAAAAACGTAAAAATAAATTTTATTTATAGCACTATTTATCAAATGCTTGCTATCATTACCCCTCTGATTACTTCTCCATATGTATCAAGAGTGTTGGGGTCAGAGGGGGTTGGTGCATACTCTTATACATATTCCATTGCGAGCATATTCGCATTATTTGGAATGCTTGGAGTAAATAACTACGGCAACAGAACGATTGCCTCTTGCTGTGATGACAAAGAGGAAAGAAGTGGGATTTTCTGGAATATTTGGTTTGTTCAGTTGGTCATGACGCTGATTACAGTCATCATTTATTTGATCTATTTGACGTGTGTATGCGAAAAACGCTTTTATGTTGTGTCGTATATTGAGATGCTCGTGGTTATTTCCTCTATGCTGGATATTAATTGGTACTTTTTTGGCATGGAGGAATTCAAAATCACTGTTACGAGAAATATCATCATTAAGATCTTGAGCGTCATTCTCATAATTACTTGTGTAAAACAAAGAGCGGATGTATGGCTTTATACTTTGATTGTTGTTGGGTGTGCATTCGTTAGTAATTTGGTGCTATGGCCATTTCTAAAAAAGGAAGTGGTTTTTTGCCGACCGGATTTGAATGAAGCTAAGAAACATATTAAGCCAATGCTTGTCTTATTTATCCCGGTTGTGGCAATATCCATATATAGAAAGATGGATAAGATGATGTTGGGTTCTATGTCGACGATGGTGCAATCTGGATATTATGAGAATGTGGAAAAAATCATCAATATTCCTTCCGGTGTAATTACTGCCTTAGGAACAGTTATGCTGCCAAGGATGTCATATTTATTTGCCAAGGGAGAAAGTAAACAATCACAACGTTATATACGTTTATCGATGGAGTTCGTTTGCTTTTTATCCTTCGCTATGGCGTTTGGAATTGCAGGTATTGCACAGGAATTTGCCCCCTTCTTCTTTGGTGATGAATTTCAGGATGTTGGAATACTCATCATAGCAATCTCGCCCACAATCGTATTTAGTGCTTGGGCAAATGTGATTAGAACTCAATACTTAATTCCAAATCATGAGGATAAATCGTATGTTATTTCTGTATGTATCGGAGCAGCTGTGAATTTCGTAACCAATTATTTGTTGATTTCCCTATTGGGAGCAATGGGGGCGGTAATCGGTACCGTTTTGGCAGAACTATCCGTCATGATTTATCAGACATATGTAGTTCGAAAAGAATTAGAAATTAGTCTTTATTTGAAAAATGGTATATTTTATCTTTTGGCTGGTATTGTAATGTTTATTACTATCCGCCTGAGTGTAAAAATCTTTACGATTCAATCCAATCTGATTTTAATATTATTTGAAATCTGCTTGGGGGGGATGTGCTACCTTCTTTCTTGCATGATCTATAATGTTTGCCGCCATCCAAAGAAAGTAAAGCAACTACTCAAGGAAGTTATCAATCGAATTTAGGAAGAATGGGATTTCACTTATGAAAAGAAGAGAGGAATATATTGATATTTACCGTGGAATTGCAGTGATGTTTATGGTGTTTGGTCATGTACAATTAGGAACAGGATATGATTATTATATTCACGCTTTCCATATGCCAATGTGGTTTTTTGTGTCAGGTTGGTTCTTTAAAGATAAAGGAAACTCTATTACTACAGTATGTGTTGATAAAGCAAAAAAACTGATAATACCATATTTGTTTTTTGGATTTCTTCATTATTGGATTGCGGTACTTTTCTGGGTTAAACCAGTACAAATAATAAATTTGAAGTATATAAAGAATTTATGCCTGACAAATGTTAGTGGATTACCTATTGCAGGGGCGTTATGGTTTTTGACTTGCCTTTTTTTTGCGGAAATTATTTTCATTTTCCTTCGTAGGGAGATTCGAAACAATGTCCTTTTTATAATTATTGTTTCAGTGATTGCATTTTTTGGTACTATCTATACGAGGTTGTTCCATACGAGGATTCCTTGGTCGGTTGATGTGTCATTTGTGGCGGTTGGATTCATTGCAATTGGATATTATTTTCGCAAGTATTCGAATCATCAAATCTTAAGATATTTTTTGAATTTGAAGGCATATCAAGTATTGGCATTGGCTATTGTCAATGCTGGATTTATATTTCTAAACGGATATATAAATCTGCGAACAGGAAACTATGCGAATATTCTGCTATTTTGGATAAATGCCATCTGTGGGATTTTAGTATATTGGAATTTAAGCAGAATAATTACAGTATATAACCGCAAGGGGGTTATTATCATAAGGAAATATTTGAGTAACATAGGGGAAGGATCTTGTGTGTACTTGTGCTTGAATCAATTGACTATTCTTATTCTGGAGAACTTGATTGGCATGGAGAATGACATCAAGATTCAGTTTGCAATTGGCATACTAACTCTTATTATATTATATCCAGTAATGCTTCTGCTAACAAAAACAAGAGCTAGTGTGCTTGTTGGAAATTTTAAGAAAAAGTGAGGAATTGGCATATGAAATATAATTATTTAGTGGTAGGTTCCGGTCTTTACGGGGCGATTTTTGCACATGAAGCCAAAGCGCATGGAAAATCTGTTTTGGTAGTAGACAAGCGTCATAACATTGCGGGAAATATTTACACTGAGAATATTGAGGGAATCAATGTACACAAGTATGGCGCCCACATCTTCCACACCAATAACAAAAAGGTATGGAATTACATTACGCAGTTTGCGGAGTTCAATCGATTTACCAATAGCCCTGTGGCTAATTACAAGGGCGAACTGTATTCGTTACCGTTCAACATGTATACCTTTAACAAGATGTGGGGGGTTGTGACTCCGGAGGAAGCTGTTGCTAAGATCGAAGAGCAGCGCAAGGAGATTACTGGTGAGCCACAGAATCTTGAAGAACAGGCCATCTCGCTAGTCGGTCGCGATATCTACGAGAAACTTATCAAGGGTTACACTGAGAAGCAGTGGGGACGCGACTGTAAAGAGTTGCCGTCCTTTATTATCAAACGTCTTCCGGTTCGTCTGACTTTTGATAATAACTACTTCAATGCACTTTATCAGGGTATTCCTGTTGGTGGTTATACCAAGATGATTTCTAATCTGCTAGATGGCATTGAGGTTCGCTTGAACACAGACTATTTGGAGAACAAGGCCGAGTTGGATGCATTGGCTGACAAGGTTGTATACACTGGACCGATTGATGCTTACTTTGATTATAAACTGGGCACGCTGGAATACCGTTCTGTTCGCTTTGAAACGGAAACTTTAGATAAGCCAAACTTCCAGGGCAATGCCGCAGTGAACTATACCGACCGTGAAACTCCGTGGACTCGAATTATTGAACATAAGTGGTTTGAGTTTGGCAAGGACGAGAATGGTAATGAGCTGTCGAAGACTATCATCAGCCGTGAATATAGCAGTGAATGGAAACCGGGGGATGAGCCGTATTATCCTGTCAATGATGCTAAGAATGGCTTGCGTTATTCTGAGTACAAAAAGCTGGCGGATGCAGAAGAGCATGTGATCTTTGGTGGTCGCCTTGGCGAATATAAGTACTACGACATGGACCAGGTAATTGCCGCTGTATTGGATAAATGTGAAAAAGAATTTTAACAGAGAGAAGAAAATTATGAAAGCAACATTACTTATCATGGCAGCCGGAATCGGCAGCCGATTTGGAACAGGAATAAAACAGTTGGAGCCGGTCGATGATACCGGACATATTATCATGGACTACTCAATCCATGATGCGATTGAAGCTGGTTTCAACCATGTGGTCTTTATCATCCGTAAGGATATCGAGAAAGAGTTCAAAGAGGTCATTGGTGATCGTATTGCCGCTATTTGCTCTTCTTATAATGTAACTGTGCACTACGCTTTTCAGGATATCAATGATATTCCGGGAGAACTTCCGGCAGGCCGTACAAAGCCGTGGGGAACCGGACAGGCTGTGCTTGCAGCGAAGGACGTAATTAAAACTCCGTTCATTGTGATCAACGCAGATGATTACTATGGCAAGGAAGGCTTTAAGGCTGTCCATGAGTATCTGGTAAATGGCGGCAAGTCCTGCATGGCAGGCTTTGTGCTGAAGAACACCCTGTCCGATAACGGCGGCGTGACCCGTGGCATCTGCAAGATGGACGAGAATGGAAACTTGACAGAAGTTGTGGAAACCAAAAATATCGTGAAGACTGCAGATGGAGCAGAGGCAGATGGAATAGCTGTTGATGTGAATTCTCTGGTTTCTATGAATATGTGGGGATTGACGCCTGATTTTCTGGATGTGTTGGAAGAAGGCTTTAAAAAGTTCTTCGAGAAAGAAGTGCCGGGCAATTCTTTGAAAGCGGAGTATCTGATTCCTATCTTTATAGGAGAATTACTGGAGCAAGGTAAGATGTCCGTGAAGGTCCTGAAAACCAACGACACCTGGTATGGCATGACCTACCATGAAGATGTCGCAGCTGTAAATGACAGCTTCAAGAAAATGTTAGAAAAAGGCGTGTACAAGACTGATTTATTTGCAGACTTGTGATATACTGGGAGCGTAATCTCCCTATGTTGCTATGATAAGGCACACACATCTCCGTGGTGAGCAGCAGGCAACGATCTATTATGATCGGCGAAGATGTGGTTGAAACGTAAGAAGAAAGGATGAGACAGATGATTCTGAAAAGAGATGACGCATTTAGAGCTGTCTGTGAATTTAGAACAGAAGTGAATTCAGGCACATTTAGTGTTGGAACTGGGATGTTTGTAAGCTCTCAGGCTGATGAGAATACTATCTATGGATGGATTATAACAGCGGGACATGTAGCAGTAGGAACTACGGATAATACAGAAATCGTGATTGCTACTAAAGATGGCAAAGCAGAAGTCTTGCCATTGAACATGTTTGGCCCGATAACTAATTGGAAGCATCATCCAGTTGCGGATGTAAGCGCATTTCAAATCATTTTTTCTGACACAAATAAAAAATTTATGGAGAATCGATTTTTTCCATATGATCATATTAATACAACACGAAATGTTGTTTCAAGAGATTTTGAATTGACAAGTATTGGATTTCCGCGTGGGCTCGGAACTGAAGGCTCATTCTCTCCATTTACATTCAGATCTTATGCTTCTTCGGGATTTGTGACATTACCACGCGCAGACACAGGAAATTTATCTGATTTTTTTTGCTTAGAGAATCCAAGTGTAGGTGGCTATTCTGGATGTCCGGTGTTTGATCTTGGATATTCCACAAATGGTTTGATGACGATGACAAAAGAGAAAACTTGGTGTCATGGAATTATGCATGGAACAATGAGTGACAATACGGGTGGAAAAATAGCACTGGTAACGCCTGCGTTCTATTTAAAGGATATCATGCGTGGCTATTAAATAAAAATGTGCTATACTTAAGCCATTATAATAAGGAAAGAGGTTATCACCCATGCCCAGAACCAAAGGTAGCAAGAATAAACCGAAAGTTACCAAAGACTACGCATCCCAGATTGCAGGTAAGCAGGAGACTATTGCGTCTCTGAATACGGAAATCGCATCTATCATCGCCAACATTGACACTTTGAAGGTTGACTTGAAAGAGAAGAAGACTGCTCTGAAGAAGCTGCTGGCAAGCGGGAAGAGTGCAGACGAGATCCTTGAAATGTGAACTTCCGGGAGGAAAATGCTAATGAAAGAAAACAATGGAATTCGGATGAAACTACGATGGATATTAATGTTTGTTATTGCATTACCATTAATAAATGTTAATGGTATAATAGCTAAAGCAGAAACGACAAAGGATATTAATGCTGAGAACACTGAGAAGTCTATCTCTTCAGAAGAGCCTATAATAAACAAGGAAAGTCTGACTTTAAGTGCAACCTCTGGAACAGTAGCAGATGAAATAACTGTTTCTGCCAAAATTAAAGATAATACAGAAATATCCTGTATTCAAATTAGTTTTGGGCATATTGAAACCAACGAAACTACTGGATATGGAGAAATGCATTATAATGCTGAAACAGGATTATATACATTTAATTTTCGTATAACAGTAACCACACAAAATGGGCACTGGTACGTGAATAATATAATAGTAACAAATAAATATGGGGAAAAATATGATTATCACTTTGAACCAAATGATATAGGATTCATTGTACAAGGGGCAACATCAGATAAAGAATCTCCTGAAATATGCAAAGGTAGTCTAGCTTTTGATTCAATTTCTGGATCAGTTGGAGACAAAATTAAATTTACAGTAAAAGTTACTGATAATGAAGAAATAAATTATGTTGGGGTCATCTTTAAGAATATCGAGACATCCAATGATCGCGGTATTTGCCCAATGGAATATAATGAAGAAACAGGACTCTATGAATATTACTTTGAAATAAAAGATAATACGCCTACCGGACATTGGTATGTTTTCTGTTTATTAGCACAAGATAAGGCTGGAAATGATAATATTTGTTACTTTGAAAATTATGATCCAGTATTTGCTGTAAACGATGATAATAGAGACATACATCATTGGGATAATGAAATTATCATAGAACAACCTACATGTACTACAACTGGATTAAAGCAATACAAATGTGCATTATGTCTTGCTACAAAAAACGAAATACTACCACAAAATCTTGAAAATCATGATTACAAAGAAGAAATAATAAAAAAAGCAACTTGTGCAGAAAAAGGAATAAAACAGATTACATGTAACAGATGTGATTATAAGAAAAATGAAGAAATTCAGACAACGGAACATGATTTTGATGAATGGACTATAGTCAAAAAACCAACTGTTACAGAAAAAGGATTGGAACAACGACAATGCAAAAATTGTAATATATCAGAATATAGAATAATTCCAATATTAACTGGTAAATGGAAGAGTAATTCTTATGGTGAATGGTATGAATATTCGGATGGAAGCTACTTAACAAATTGTTGGAGCCAAATTGATGGAAATTGGTATCATTTTGGAAAATATGGATATTGTGAAAAAGGATGGATTAATGTCAATGGTACGTGGTACTACATGAACGGTAGCGGTGCAATGTTAACTGGATGGAAATATATCAACGGGGCTTGGTACTACATGAACGGTAGCGGTGCAATGTTAACTGGATGGCAGTATATCAACGGAGTTTGGTACTACATGAATAGTAGCGGTGCAATGTTAACTGGATGGCAGTATATCAACGGGGCTTGGTACTACATGAACGGTAGCGGTGCAATGTTAACTGGATGGCAGTATATCAACAGGGCTTGGTACTACATGAATGGCAGTGGATCTATGCTAACTGGATGGCAGTATATTGATGGAAAGTGGTACTACTTCTACTCTGGCGGAAATATGGCAGCTAATACATGGATTGGAAATTGTTATGTGAATTCCTCAGGTGCATGGATTTAAGAGAAAGAAAGTGCAAAGGGGGCTGTCGGTTAATAGCTGAACTGCTCCCCGTCAAGTAGACAATTGAAAAAATATAAATTTTTCCTGCCAGCAGAAATTTTTCTGCTGGTAGTTTTTATGCAGCGTGCAAGTAAATTTCGTGTTTTTCCATTGGTGTTAAAATTCCGAGATTTCTTTGCAAGCGTTTATTGTTGTAGTAATCTATATAGTCTTCGATCATTTTTACGAGAGTACCTCTATCAGTATTTGAAATGTAAGGGTCAGACCGTGCGTCCAGCTAAGGGTATATAGTCCGATGGGTGGAAGCCCCATCAAATAAGCTGCTAACCACAGCATTTGAAGCGAGTCTTGAGTCTGCCGCGGTAACGTTGCAGATTAAGCGTAGACAGCAAGGTAACAGGGATAGCTATTGAGTGCCGAAATCCCAAAAGAACCAGAGGGTCGACATCGTGGTCTGGATGGAAGACAACATATGTACTTATCGTTACGGTGAGATTTTACATACCTCTGCGGCGTTGGCGGGAACTATTCATGTTACACAGGGAATATATATCAACTGGAGAGAACCTGCATTTTCTCCATGAAGTGTGTAAACAGAAAGTATGTCTGACAACCAAAAGAAAGATGACAAAAGAAATGCAGGTAGTCGGAGGCCCGAATAGTACCAGTGAAGGCATGAACAAAATAAATGCCGGAGGGAAGTCGAGAGAGAGCTGTTCCTCACGGCTCTGGCCTGCGAAACTATATCAAAGAGGAAACATTAGCTATACACAGAGATAGGGATACTAATGGAAACGAAATTGGCGAGAATATCACAATTATCTAAAGAACATCCAGAAATGGTCTTTACATCCCTTGGGCATCTTATTAACAAAGAAATGCTCAGGGATTGCCATATCCAAATGGACGGGGACAAAGCAGTAGGAATTGATGGCGTTACCAAGGATGAATACGGAAAGCACCTTGAAACGAACCTGGAGCTGCTGGTTGAGAGACTGAAAAAGAAATCATACAGGCCAAAACCGGCCAGATTGGTAGAAATACCGAAAGAAAATGGGAAAATGCGTCCTCTTAGTATTTACAGTTATGAGGACAAATTAGTCCAGGAAGCATTACGCAGAATATTGGAAGCAGTGTTTGAACCAATGTTCTATGATGAAATGATGGGCTTTCGCCCGAACTGAGGATGCCATAAAGCCATTAAGAAGCTTAACGTAATGCTGGAAAGGAAGCCAACCAGCTATGTGCTGGATGCTGATATAAAAGGCTTCTTCCAGCATCTCGACCATGATTGGATCATACGTTTTGTAGAATCAAGAATAAAAGATCCGAATATTATCCGATTAGTCAGAAGAATGCTAAAAGCAGGAATCCTGAATAATTATGAATTTGAAGCAACAGAGGAAGGCAGTGGACAGGGCTCAGTATGTTCACCGATAATTTCGTGTATATACATGCACTACGTATTAATTTGGTGGTTTAAGGAAGTAGTAACCCCGAAGCTAAGAGGATATGCAGGACTGGTGGTCTATGCCGACGATTTTGTTGTAACCTTTCAGTATAAATCGGATGCGGAATGGTTCTATGAACATTTAAAGAATAGGATGGAACACTTTGGATTAAGCCTGGAAGAGAACAAAAGCAGACTGATAGAGTTCGGACGTTTTGCGAAGGAAAGAAGTGCAAAACAGGGAACTAAGCTAGAGACACTCACGTTCTTAGGTTTACACACTACTGTTCACAGAGCAAGAATGGTAGATTCAGAGTGAAGAGGAAAACCAGTAAGAAGAAATTTGCAAAGAAATGCAAGGAAGTCCACCGTCTGATTGGCGAGATGCGAACGAAGAGGGTGAAGGAAATTGTAGCAAAACTGAATCAGATAATGACTGGTTATTTCCATTACTATGGCGTAACTGACAATACCGAAAGAATTACGGCGTTCCGATATCGGGTAATGAGAAGTTTATTCTATTGGCTAAACAGAAGAAGCCAGAAGAAAAGTTATAACTGGGTAAACTTTCTCAATATGCTAGATAATAGCTATCCGCTGGTAAGACCGAAAATATATGTCAGTATATATGATTGATAACTGTGAATAATTCGTTTCGTAAAGAGCCGGATGCGGGAAAGCCGCACGTCCGGATTCCGTGAGGGGCGCACGCCCGCAAGGAGTGCGTCTACTCGACCAGTGAAAGATAGGAGCAGAGGCGGATGGAGCAAGGGAAGACGTCCGTAAAAATCTTGAAGACCAACGATACTTGGTATGGCATGACCTACCATGCCGATGTTGCAGTCATAAAAGACAGCTTCAAGAAGATATTGGAGAATGGTGTATATAAGGCTGATTTATTTTCAGACCTGTGATATACTGAGAGCGGATGCTCACTACGCTGCTAGGACAAATGAAAATCTTTTTGATAAATCATACACCTCTCCGAGGTGAGCAGTAGGCAACAATACTACGAATCAGAGATTCGATGATTGGCGGAGATATGAGAAGGATAATTGAAAATGAATCATACGCTCCAAAAGAATAGGGGGAATACTATGGGATTTTTGTCATTGTTTCAAAAAAAACCGAATAATACACAAGTAATTTCAAATAGAAATGATTCTTTGGAAAGGGCAGCAGATAGTATTCTTAATCAAAGAGGAAAGCAAATAATAGATGGGTTAAACAAAACCACAGCTAGTACCGGAACCCCGATAGATAAATTGCATGGTGGAGCAAAGATAATGACTCAAATGTCAAATATAGGTGGCGGCTCAAAAGCAGCCGGTGGAGGTGGCGTTGATGAAGGAATGAAAGCAATGCTACAATACACACAGGCCAATACTGTGAAAAAGATGATATCGCAGAACAAGAAGATTTCAGGGAAAAAGTAAAATTGCGCCTACCATTTTACCGTGCTATATTTAACCCACTATAAACGTAATTAGATCTACTTACTAAAAGTGGTATCTGATATGTTATTAAATAAGGAGATGTATATGGAATCTTACAACAAGTGCATTATCGCATTTTTGGACATCTTAGGCTTTAAAAACATGATTAACACCAAAGCATTTGAAGAAATTCGCAATATTTTTTCAACAATCATGCCGGAGCATGATTTCAGTATTGCATTCAGCCGTGCTGCAGAGGGTACGGATGAATCCTTTATTCGTTACAATGAGGCTCTGAGTGAAATTAGAATGCACATTATGTCTGATAGTATTATTCTTGCGGTGCCCAGCGGAAAGCAGGAGGCACTGGCTGCAATCATCGACATTTGCAATGCTATTCAGGAGCAGATGTATTGTCTGGATCCACCGGTGCTCTTACGAGGAGCCATTGCGGAGGGTGAGTTTTATCTGGACGAGCAGTTGATTTTCGGTAAGGGGCTGGTGGATGCTTACATAGCGCAGGAGAATTATGCAATCTATCCGCGGATCATCGTTTCCGATACGGTAGCAGAAGATAAATGTGTTTCTGTAGATGATTCGGTATATCTGCCCAAAGATGACGATGATTATTATTACATTAATACGTTGGAACGTTATATTCACTGCGACACGTTGGTTGAACTACATGAGAGTGAGCAATATCAGCGAATGCGACAATGTGTGAAGAATAATTTATCCGGATACGCTGATCGCAGAGTAAGAGAAAAATATATCTGGCTGAAGAAAGAACTGGATCGTATTGAAAGAAATGTTGCACTGAAAAATGGAACACTTCTCATTCAATAAGCGTGAACATGAGTATGATGTGTACAGTATAACGGTTAAACATAAGATGTATGAAACAGATGAAAAAGAACGGTATATTAGGAGTAAAATTCATGAAGAGTCTTCATGAAAGTTAAGATATAAATTACTCAATAACTCAAACGCAATCTCCATCTTTCGGATCCAGCCGGTTATTTGTTTTTGTAAGAAAGTGGATGCTGGAAGCAGTAATACTTTGATCGAGCAGATTTTCAGTAGCATTGAAGAACTAATTGAAAGAAAGCGTTATCTGCATTTAGCATTTTATCAAAGGAGAATTTATAATGGCTAACATTAAATATGAACCAAGCAGATCAATACATATACAAGGCAAATTTGAAGAAATCTATAAGAAATATGGTGAAAACTATAGTATCAGAGAACAAGGAGGAGGGCATGGTAATTGGATAGTAACTAAAAAAAGCGATGTACTTATAGATGAAATAAGTTATCGTGACTTTGTACTTGAATATTATGGTAAATCCAGGCTAACAGAAAACCTCTATTATCGTTTTAAAGACGATTTGGAAAACGGAAAAATAACATTATTCTGAATTATTTACAGTACAATATTTAACATAATATAGCAAGAACTCTCCTTTTGCTACAGGTAGGAGATGAATTGAAAGCAGCTGTAGACAAGGAATATCAGGAAATGAGTTGTAGGGTGCAGACCCAATGAAAGATACATGAATAAAGGATGGGAGAGATATGATCACAGAAGAATACATCGACCATATTCATTTCTTTTTATTTTACGTGACTTTGCGAACCATTTGATTTATTATACTCGCAAAGAAGTAACTTACGAGTTACTAACTCACGAGTATAATTATTGGAGGTGGCGAATGAGTCAACTCAAAAGCAAATACAGATTGATATTGTCGGAACACCTGTATATCTTTTCGAAAGGCGGATTCACAGATGGACTTCTTCAGGCGCAAGAGCGAGGTGAAGTTCGGCTGATAACGTTGGAAGATCTTTACAAGTAAAAATTCAAATCAACCCTGCTGGTGAAAGCTGGCAGGGTGTTTTTATACACATTTAAAATTTGTGGGAGTTAAGATTTATCTTGATATGAAATTGTTTTAAAATGATACACTTGACAACAAAGTGTATCATTTTATATAATAAAGAAAAAACAAGGAAAGGAGAAAGTGCATGAATCCGATGGGCAAGATAATTGCTCAGAGACTTCATGAGGTAGTGCTTGATGGAGAGCTTGGTTTTGATTACACGTTCGATCAAGATCGTGATAAAAATCGACTATTACGCACAAGATATGTAGTAACTGATTCAAAAATGAAAGCAATCCTTTTGGAGATTAATGAATCACATTATATAAAAAGTGAAGAAAGCACAAATGAAGAACATTATGGTGATACAGTGCATGTTTTTAAAATCGATGAAGAGTTAATGCCGAGATACGATGAAGAAGCTGATTATGTGAAAGTGTGTATCTATGTTAAAATTACATGGCCAGATGGGCAAGAACCAATGTTCATAATTTCATTTCATGAAGATGAAGAGTAATGTTTAAGCAGTCTAATAAAACAGATAACAATATGATTGAATAAAGAGAATGCTATATTTGCTATGAAGTTGCTTTCGGCAACTTTCATAGTGGATATATTTTAAGATACATAAAAAAGAGCAAGGAATTAACAAGAAGAGAGATAAGAAAAAAGAAAAGGAGATCAAACATGTATACGGAAAAGAGAGAACTTTTATGCAGTAAGTGCCGTAAAAGAGTTTCGTATCATATTTTTAAACGACCAGCTAAACGAATAATTAAAGGAGTGGAGATTGAATACGAAGAGTATTATGGCATATGTGATGAATGCAAGAGTGAAATATATGTTCCAGGACTAGACGATAAAAATGAAGATAATGTTGAAAAATTATTTCGAAAAAAAAAGAATTTGATTACAATACCTGAGATAAAGGTGATATTGGAAAAATATAATATTGAAAAGCGTCCATTATCGAAGCTATTAGGATTGGGTGAACTGACAATTACAAGATATATTGATGGACAATTACCATCAAAAAAATATTCGGATTTATTATTTGAAGTTTTAAATGATGAACATAAAATGAAAAAACTGGCCGAAGAGAATCGAAATTTGGTTTCAGCGGTTGCATTTGAAAAGATAATGCGTGCAATTGATGAATGTGAGAAGGAAAAAAAGACAGATACTTCAGCTGAGAGAATTGCTTTATATGTGATCAACTCTGGAAAAGAAATAACAAATTTATTTTTACAAAAAATTCTATATTATATAAAGGTAATCAGTGAACTATGTTTGGGGAAAACTATGATTCCAGAACCATGTGAAGCATGGAAATATGGACCTGTATTTCCGAAAGTTTATAATAAATATAAGGAGTTTGGAAAACAGGAGATTACAATAAATTTATCGAATGATTATATTGAAAGTCTACTTTCAGAAGAAGAAAAGGAAATTACAGATCTTGTACTTCACACATTTGGGATATATAATGCATGGTTTTTGAAAGATTTGACACATTTAGAAGATCCATGGAGAATTGCTAGAAAAGGTATTGATGATAATGATGCAAGCCGGAATATTATGGATGATGTTGTTATAATGAGTTATTTCTTAAAAATGGATCAGAAATATAATCTTAAAAGTCCGGAGGGAATTGAAAAATATATATGTTATATGAAAAAAAGAATGATGGAATAAGCGTAGGAAGCTTCTCGGCATTTTTTATTGCTTCTTCTCCTCACTATCTTGTTATGACTCGGACGGATTGCCATTAGAGTTGCATGGCTAAAGGATGGAAGATATATTGAAAGCGGTAGTAAAGAATCATAAGAGGCAAGAGAAAATACTATTTTCTCTTGCCTCTTGCCATCCGTGCAGGATACCATTTTTCAAACCATGCTGTGAAAAGCCCCATCAATATAGGAATCAGATTGTTCACAAGGATAAGTACATTTCCAAACCCGGCTTTCTTAAACAGAAAGGTCCAGATTGCTGTCAGTACATATAGCGTGCCCCATGCCGCGGCAAGAATATAATTTGTCTTCATAAAGAGGGGGTTCTGATGCGCATTTTCACCCCCATAATTATATTTTACATATGCAGCACATAAAGGTTCTTTTGTCAGGCATGAAAGCAGCCAGAAGAGTCCAAATACAAGATATCCGATGTTTGTTGGAAGAACTCCGTTTCCGGTTATATTTGCCGCTGCAGAAAGTATAGCAACAGCTGCCATAGAGAGCTGATCCCAGATGACAAATTTATGTTTTCTCATAATAAACGGTACTGTTGCGACCACAAGTAGTGTTATCACAGCTCCGACTTCCGGATGAATAGAAACAGCGATCCAGAACGTAATCCATGGTATCAGCATTGTCGTCATGGAAGGCTTTTTCTGTTCAATTGTATTTTGAGGCGTTTTCTCTGTTTTTTTGACTACAGATGCGCTTCCGAAGATTTTATCCCAATCAATCATCAAGGAAAAGTCGCCGGATACCGTATACATCTGTTTCCCCAATGCTTCTGCGCCACCGATTTCTCCACGGGAAATAGCTGACCATACAGTAAAAGGCGTATCTATGCGAGTAGTTGGAGAAAGACGTCCATCAGTAAATACTTCGCTTCCTGTCTTGCTAAGCTGAATCTGGTAGGTGTGATCCAAATCGGTAAAGTGAATCTCAAGCACGCGGTCTTTTCCATCGTAGGCATCTTTATTATAAAGAGCTGCCATTTGTCGGGTAAATACAAGATCATCCGGTTCTTTTTCTCCGGTTGTTTTGCTGATGCCCCAGCTGGCATCTGCCATTTTTTCAAACACATCTCTGGAATATAAAAGCGTGTGGAGTATTGCATCTGTTTCTTCAGAGATTGTTCCGGTCATTGCATATTCTGAGCCGGCACATTTTACAGTGGAAAGATATTCCTCTGTTCTTGCAGACAATTCTTTTACACGGAATAATTCTCCCTGACCACAAAAGATGGTCGTATAATTTCCTTTGCCGAGAAAATGATCAAACATCCGCAATACACTGTCATAGTTTCCAACAGCAGAATAAAATCCACAGGTGGAAATCAGAACATGCCTTTTACCTTCCATATCATATCTGGAGTCATGACTTCCACTTCCGTATCCGTTCTGTTTTGAACTCATAAAAGGAAGGCTCATAGGAAGCTGACGGTCGATCAAATTCTTTAAGATACCCGGGACATTAAAATAGTACAGTGGAAAAGACCACAGAATAAGATCAGCATCAATCAGTTTTTCAATAACCATTTGCATATCATCCTTGATACAGCATATGCCAGGCGTTTTCTGCCAGCACGCAAAGCATCCTTTACACGCAGCTATATTCATTGAAGCTACATGGAGTTCATCGATGGAGATGCTTTCTTCATCATCTGTACATCCATTTTTAAATCCTTCAATGAAACTGTATGCAAGCTTTAACGAATTACTTCTTTTACCTTTAGGACTCCCATTGATCAGAAGTATCTTCATGCTTTCATACCTCCGCATTCATACATAAGATGTTGGGGTCAAAAGGTATTTTGACCCCTATGATACACGGATTGCTTCGCATTTCATGCTCTCGCAATCCTAAAACACCTCAAATCCGCTCATTTTTCTACGAAAAATGGCTACTTTTCGGTGTTTTGCGGGTCAATAAGTCATGCTTTTTCATGCAAGCAAGAAACGCATGACCTTTTGACCCTTGTATCATACATAATAATAAAGTATAAGAGGTGCTTACAAAATCCGCAACCTGAATTTCGCAAAATTGTTGTAAAGTATTAGGGAAAAGTGATATTATGAAACTAATATTTGGAAGGTTATGTGATGAACATAGAAAGATGAAACAACAGAAATTATTAAGTCTGATCCGTCAGGCGATACAAGATTACAACATGATAGAAGACGGAGACAGGATCGCGGTAGGTGTTTCCGGCGGCAAGGATTCCCTGACGCTGCTTTATGCGATGAAGCTGCTGCAGGAATTTTACCCGAAGAGGTTCGAATTATCTGCGATTACCTGCAACGTAGGATTTGAAGGGATGGATTTTACGGGCGTAGCAGAGTTTTGTAAGCACCTGGAGATTCCTTATGAGCAGGTCGATACAGAGATTGCCCGGATCGTATTTCAGGAGAATAAGGATACAAGACCGTGTTCTTTGTGTGCAAAGCTTCGGAAGGGTGCGATGTATCAACGGCTGGGAGAGCTTGGAATCAATAAGATGGCATATGCACATAATAAGGATGATTTTATAGAGACAGCATTGATGTCATTGATCTATGAAGGTCGGTTCTATGCATTCCCACCAGTGACAGAATTGCCGGAAGCGGGAGTGACGGTGATCCGTCCGATGATGTATGTTCCGGAGCAAGGTGTAGCGCACTTTGTTGCAGACCAGGGAATCCGTGTGGTTAAGAATACGTGCCCGGTAGACGGTTCAACAAAAAGAGCGTATGCAAAACAGTTGATGGAGCAGATCAACAAGGAGACGCCAGGGGCGAAGGACAGAATCATGCATGCAATCGTGAACGGAAGGTTCCCGGACTGGCCACTGTAGTGATGGGAAAGTGATTAAGAAAATGCATTTTTTACTTCCCTATTTCGCCTATCTGTGTTACACTAACGAATGAGTTATTTAACTTTTTTGTAACAATTACGAAAGTGATAGGCTCATTGAAAAGGGAAAACAACATGGAAATGCATATAACTATTTGTAGAGAGGGATGCAGATAGTTAATAGGAGGAATTATTTATGTGTGGAATCGTAGGATTTACAGGAAACCATCAGGCAGCTCCGATTCTGTTGGACGGATTGTCTAAGCTGGAATACAGAGGATATGATTCAGCAGGTCTTGCAGTGCGTGACGGAGAGCATCTTGCACAGGTTGTTAAGGCGAAGGGACGTCTGAGTAATCTTTCAGAGAAGACAGACAGTGGTAAGGCACTCAAGGGAACTTGCGGTATCGGTCATACACGCTGGGCGACTCACGGTGAGCCAAGTCAGATCAATGCACATCCGCATGTATCTGGAAACTGTGAGAGAAGTGGCTCCGGTACAGTTGAGTCTGAGGTTGTCGGAGTACATAACGGTATTATCGAAAACTATACAGAGTTGAAAGAGAAGCTGTTAAAGCATGGTTATACATTCTACAGTGATACAGATACAGAAGTAGTGATCAAACTGGTTGACTACTATTATAAGAAATATAACTTAGGACCGATCGATGCGATTGCCAAGACTATGGTTCGTGTACGTGGCTCTTATGCACTTGAGCTGATGTTCAAGGATTATCCGGGAGAGATCTGGGTTGCCAGAAAAGACAGCCCGATGATCATCGGTATTGCAGATGGCGAGACTTATGTTGCATCTGATGTACCGGCAATCCTGAAATACACAAGAAATGTATACTATATCGGGAACCTTGAGTTTGCAAAGCTTGTTCCGGGAGAGGCTCATTTCTATGATCTTAATGGTGACGAGATCGAGAAAGAGACAACAGAGATCAAATGGGATGCAGAGGCAGCAGAGAAGGCCGGTTTCGAGCATTTCATGATGAAAGAGATCTATGAGCAGCCGAAAGCAATCCGTGATACTCTGAATTCTGTTGTGAAAGACGGAGTGATCGACTTTACGGATATTGATATTACAGAGGAAGAGATTAAGAAATACAGCCAGATTTACATTGTTGCGTGCGGTTCTGCATGGCATGTAGGAGTTGAGGCTCAGTATGTGATCGAGGAGCTGGCACAGATTCCGGTTCGAGTAGAGCTTGCATCTGAGTTCCGTTACCGTGAGATGCCGCTTGTGAAGGATGGTCTGGTTATCGTGATCAGCCAGTCCGGAG
>OCPW01000493.1_pt1 | contig 29219 bp, 24 predicted proteins | sample 1538761 | NCBI WGS metagenome assembly OCPW01 (sample SAMN04571724, study PRJEB22368) | human gut metagenome | biome: human gut; material: stool | host: Homo sapiens | place: Luxembourg | collected 2012-09-20
TGGTCCTATGTCAAGATTTAGTACAAGTTAAAATGAGGTTTTCCCCATCTTAACTTGCCATTGGCTCTTCGTCCTGTTGCATTCTACGATATAGTTCTTCGTAGTCATTTAGTGACATGTAATCGCAATGACTATGGATCCGCTTGGTGTTGTAGAATGCCTCCAGATATTCGAATACCAATCGATATGCATGATTATAATCGCGAATTTTGAAGTGATTCAGCCATTCGCGCTTGATCAGTGAATGAAATGATTCAATGCAGGCATTATCCCATGGATAAGCCTTTTTAGAACAACTGCACTGCATGGTTGCAGTGACACGTTTGTATTCCTTTGAAACATACTGTACGCCACGATCGGAATGCATAATCAATGCTTCTTCGATTTTTCGTCTTGCCTTAGCTTTGTTTATTGTTTCAATCACGCAGGACACCTCTAATGTATTTGACAGCGTCTAGGCAATGCTTTTCCTGGAATATAAATCCATAATACTGGTCAAATAGAGGAAGCCATCTATTGTCTAGATATAGGTAATGTCAGAACACCAAACTGCATTTGGCCGTTCTAGATTAAATTGTTCATCAAGGATGTTTTGTAGTTTGCTACTGAAATCGGAGTCTCTTGTGGTGATTGCCCACAGCTTTACCCACTGAGCCTTAATACCCATTTGTTTCATGTACTGCCCAACAGTACGCTCAGAAATAGTTTCTCCTGTTTTGCGCAACACTTTGGAAATACCTGCAGCTCAAAAGAACTCTGTCGATCCTGAGGAACATTAACCTCAAATTCACCATGTTTGCTTCGAACCGTCTTAGGCTTTGTTCCATTGCGATAGTTAGGCTCACCAGATCTTTCATAACGGCCATAACCAAGATGATTATCCATTTCTGTTTCAAGCATATCTTGAATTGTGTCAGACAGAAGATCCTTTAAGGCCTCCTATGATTTTTATATTTTATCATAGAAGACCTTTACATTGTCTAATTTACAGAATTTTTTTCACCTCGAGGAAAAAATAATGTATGTAGAAAAGTGTCAATTCCTCATAGGCAATGTACAACGCTTACAATATCGTAGAAGCATGTTATCTTCAGATAATAGAGTGTCAATTCCTCATAGGCAATGTACAACACGTAAGAAAAGGAGAAAAGATGAACAACAAAGAGCGTGTCAATTCCTCATAGGCAATGTACAACTGAGCAAAGCAATTGCAGCAACAGTTTCAAGATGTGTCAATTCCTCATAGGCAATGTACAACATGAATACAAACAATCCAGCCTATGGTTTATGGGTGAACGTGTCAATTCCTCATAGGCAATGTACAACGTATTCCCTGCATATACATTTAAACCTTTGAAAAAATAAATAGTGTCAATTCCTCATAGGCAATGTACAACTGACACAATGAAAAATTACTATGAAGAAGCCGCGTGTCAATTCCTCATAGGCAATGTACAACAACAGTATTTATCAACTGTTTTCTTTATCTTACTCCCCATTTTCTTAAAAATCAACCATTTCCTCCCCAAAAAGTACGTCGATCTATTTTATATCAGAGCCGCTACAATCCGCATGTTTACTGGATTTGCAGACATTTTTCTAATTTCTGAAAATCGCTTTCTGAGATCGACGTACTTTTTAAGCCATTTTTGTCTGTTGTTTTTGCTCAATAAACCCCCATTTTTTCTTCCACATGCCTACAGACCTTGATTTTAGCGGGTTAGAGGTCGACGTACTTTTTCATAATCAATTTCAAAACACACAATTTTCTATGCAATAATAAAAAGAGTCAGATGTTTGCAATCAGCAAATCTCTGACTCACACTTTTTGCATTCTAATCAATTGTCGCATCATCTACACATATTTATACGGTTTGTATTCCTCCCCAGTTTCCATAAAATTCTTTAATTTCTGAATTTCTCGACGAATTACATATTCATAGGATCTTTTCTGATTATCAATCTCAATCTTTTGATATAGTTTTCTTTCAAATTCCTGAATGAATAATTTTTTACCACGATTACTTATAAAAACACCATCGTTTTCCACTTCTACAAAATCTGTCGTATCAATCATTTTTCGATTTACCAGAGTAAAAATCGTTCTATCGACTATAATTGATTTGAACAAATCTGCCAAATCCAGATTCAAGCTTTCCGGTCTGGAGCCTGCTGCATGCACGATACCAATACGTATATCCAAAGAAGTTCGATTAATCTCATTTGCAATTTTCTGATATAGAAGCGTATTTCCAAAGCTGATCATCGCATTCAACGGATCACGCGGTGGACGTCTGGTTCTTTTTTCAAACCTGAACTTTTTGTTTTCTAGAATATAATTGAAGCAACTATAATATTTCTGGCGCGCCCGCGCTTCAATCATCATCAATTGTGTTATATCTCTAGCTTCATTTAATTCTTTAATCATTGTAGATATCTGCGTAACAACTTCACGTAACTCTTCCGACGCTTTTCTTCGTCCATAATACCGCAAATTTGCTCTGATATTTGATATACTGGCAATCTCCAACTTTCGTGCAATTTTCAACCGCTCCTGCTCGTCATCATATACATGAAGCTGTTTCAGTTCCATCTTAATATTTCGTCTGTTGTTCTGCGGCACAAATCCTCCGATTTTTTCTCCATATTTATTGATCATGCAGACATTCAATCCTGTCGCATTCATAAAATCAAAAAAGTGTTGGGAAAAAATCACATTCGAATAAATGTACAACGAATCTGTTGTTTCTACTGGAATATATTTTTTACCATCATTTCCTTCAAATAAAATCGTATAATCATGTTTCGTCAAAATCCCTTCATTTAAAAGATGATATGTTTGATCTACACGTTGGATCCCTGTCGTATACCAGTCCCGATATACTGTACGATATGCTCTGTTTTCTTTTTTTATCAAAACAGATCCCTGTTTCATTTCAAATCGGTATCCCAGATATTTTCGGTTCAGACCTTTGAAAATTCCAGTTTTTTCCTCATTCAAAATTAGCTTTTTCTTTTCCATCAAGTAAGAACAGACATCTTGAAGCTGCTCGGCTGATGTCTCATACGATTGAGAATAAATATTAATATCATCTCCAAATCTGCAAAACTGATACCCTTGCTTTTCCATATAATGATCCAAATCATTTAGGTAAATGTTGCTAAGCAACGGACTTAACGCTCCTCCCTGCAAAAGTCCTACATTTTTTTGTGAAATTATATGATCATTCAAAATCGTACATTTCAGATACGCTAAGATCATATGTAATACAGCCTCATCCTGAATCTTTTCCCTGAGTATAGATAGTAATATTTGATGGTCAATATAATCGAAAAAATGATAGATGTCTAATTCTGCACACCACTGGCTTCCCTGCTGTATATAAAAAGCAGCCTGTTCCACTGCGATCACTATGCCTTTTTGTTCCTGATACGCATATGAATATTCCGAAAACTCAGGACTCCAAAGTTCATACATTTTCTGATAAAGTGCCCGATATATCAATCGGTCTACAGTATTCATCACAGAAATAGTACGCCGTTTCCCCTTACGATTAACAATCTCTTCCTGCTTTACAAGACCAAGTGTATACACCCTATCTGCAATGGATTTTTTTATCGCATCACCTTTTATTGCCCAGTAATCTTCGACTTCGGATAACATAACTCCATCGGAGCCACAACCATCATGCTTTCGCAGTAAAGATTCCATGGCACTCGTTATATTATCATTTATAAAAATATCCTCAATACATATCCCCATATGCATTCCCCCACTTTATAACTCCCATAATTCAATTTTTTACATCTGCTCTATGACGTTTATCTTGGCAAATATTTTATAAAAAATTATCTTTTTGTTCATATATACCAAGAATCTCGCGTTGTGAATATTTCAAGGAATCAAATCGATAAATAATGATGCTATCTTCTTCTGTCTTACATACTTTATGCAATTCAGCCTTTAATTTTTTCAACTTTGCTTCGGTAATATATCCTTCAAACACAGATTTTTGAACATGCTGAAGATATTTTCTGCATGGAAACTTCTTGAAATACATGCTCCATATCCATAGTGAAAAGGTAAAATGCAGCATGATCTGATTCGTAGCTCAACCTGTAGACAATGCATCTGATAAAAGGGGAAAATTGATGAGAGAAAAACGTGGAATCTTTTATATAACAAGAATACTAAGCAAGCTATCCATTATTATTCCGATCATGCTGGCTTTTTCTTTATACTATGACAGCAAAATCCTGTATATAGAAGAACTGGATTATATGCGAAGTCCTTATAAAACATTTGGTATGTTCATTGCATTTAATCTAATCTGGCAGGCATCAGGAGCCAGAACATATTTTAAAGGGATTTACGAAACATTCTATCATTTATTGCCGACAGAAGCATTTCTGCTGCTTTATTTTGCGCAACGCCATTTTAAAATCGCAGTGTTGATCGCAGTATTATCCATTCTTGTTTTTCTCATAGCAGTTATAAATAATTTTAAAGGAAAAGCAAGGTGTCGTACACAAAAAGCATATAGATCGATAAAACGAAAAAATTACAGACTGGCACTGATAATAGTAGCTTTGCTGTGTTGTATCCCTTCTTATTGTGCTTATTTTATTTATGACATGGAGAACATAACTTATACCCCATCCTGGGACGAAATTTCTGTTACTTTTTTTGATGATGAAGGTTTTAGTGATACTCAGAAAGAAGAATTGCTAGCAAAGAACAGTGCATTATTACAGGAATTCGAAGAGAAAAACTGGTGTCAAAAGAACACACAGGAAAGACTGAATCTTTCACAGCAGTTTCTGGCATTTGAAGCAGACAGACTTGGCATTGATCCTGTACCCATCCGTTCAGAAAAATTGAATAATACAAGCACAATAGCATATTATGATGGTGAATCAGCTGAAATTGTCTTTGATACTCAGTATTTACATAAACAAACAGGTCAGGAATCCATGGAAACTCTATGCGAAGAAATCTATCATGCCATGGAGGATTATATTGTCACCAATATGAATTGGAATCTGTCAGTAATCGATACGCAATATTTTCAGGAACTCTGTGATTGGAAAGAAAATTTTGAAAATTATACTTCGTATGATTATGACAAATATGTATCTCAACCACTTGAGGCATCTGCAAAAAAATATGCAAAAGAAGAAGTAAAGACCATTCTGGAGTATTTGGAAAGCTCCAATTGATGGACAAAGTACCTTTTCCCCTCATCATACCATTAAGCTTAATAAAAGACAGGTATTTTATAATTTAGTGATGCCAGGGTCAAAAGCCTGAAACCACGATGTGCTTGCACAGGCGTGATTTTATGGCATGTTTTGACCCAAACATCATTTAATCAACCGGTTCGGATTTTTTAAAAGGAGCTTTCTTTGCTTCCCTTGAATACTTCATTGCTCTGTTCAGAAGTGTATGAATATCATTCTCGGACAATGAAATTTTAATGTCATTCGTTTCTTCTATTTCGTTCAGGAATTTTTCCAGGCTATCTGTCAGTTCCATATCACTTGAAACAATATTTTCTGCAGCATGGCTCATTTTATTTCGCAGAATCTTTATTGCCAGATAAAATGCCAGCAATCTGCATAATAAAGCGTCATTGCTGGTTTTGGGAAATGCATCCTTTAAGTCCCAAAATGCTATGAGATTATGTAAAAGCCGCGTTTTTTCGCTTCCTTTTGTTTTTTTTCTGCCTGCGTATCCATCCAAATTACCATGTATCAGGTAATAAAATATATCAGAATGTATCGCTTCCGATATATAATTCATGAATGTACGAATGTTTTTCCCTTCAATCTGAATATCAAATTCCTCTATCGAACAGAATCCGGTTTTCCTGTCAAAATTCTTGTAATAGGTAGTAATAATATCTGTCAGTCTTTGACAGATATCCGGATAATGCACCAGGGTTCTTTTCAACTCTTTTATAAATTCGTTATGGTTCCACTTATTACGACTTGGTGTAACAACATTTCTTAAGAGATCACGCAATGTTTTTTCGGTAGTTGAAAATAACTGGGCAGGTAACTCTGTATAAAAAGTAGCAACTTCACTGGAATCGGGCATGCTTGTATTAGAACTTAATTTTACCAGATCTGTAATGATACCGTCCTGCCAGTATACGACAGGGATTTTTTCTATATACAACGTAGCAGCCTGCTGATACATTTTGTTCTCAATGCACCATTCAATCAGTCTGCAATAATCAATTCTTCCATTTTCAATCAAGGACAGATTTTCACTGACTCCGAATATTTTTTTCCGGATAATTTCGTTCATGGAAGAAATCATAATATCCTTTAAGTTTCCACTGGCCGTATTTTTCTCGAGTTCTTCAGCCAGCTTATGTACAAATTCATCAATATGCGCCATATCCCCGACATTTGTTGCATGAGAAAAGTTTCGGATAGCGAGAATTAAAGGATTCTCCTTCTGGAAGATATCATCCAGTTGGCGTGTTGTGCCTGAAGATACAAATTCATTCATGCCATTGATCATCTGAAAAAGGTTATACACACTGTCTAAACATTTTATTTTCTTCGGGTTGGAGAAGAAATCGCTGTAGATTACTTTCTTACATTCTATGTTCTTAAACTCCAGAAATCGTATTGCGACAACCATCAGGAAACTCATATCTCGAAGACCGCCGGTGTAGTCGACAAAAAAAGCGTCCAGATTACCGGATTCCTCATTCAGATCTTTGTAAAATTTATCGTAATCCGGCGAATCCGTTTCATTGTTATAGACAATATTCGTTATTTCAATTCCAGTTTCATTCCAGACCGATTCCGCATACTTTTGGGCCAGATTCTGAAACCGTTCATAATTACTGATACCATCTCCCGCACTGCTGTCAAGAACTTTCGGAGTCGTAATACAAACGATTTTCTTCAGATTGTAACCGGAACGGTACACTTCATCAATCAGGTGCTGAACGGGTGCATCATTGGTCTGAATACCTTTATAAGTACAGCTATCTTCTGACACAGTGGAAGAATCTGAAACGACATCGTAGTCGCTGCAGGTACTTCTTGCGTTATATGCGCTCAGTACCAGAAAGATACCTGCATTTTTGCCGGATTCTGATTCTGTAGAAAAATCAGCTCTGGAACATGGAGATTTGTCGCAAAATAAATCTTCCAGTTCCATCGAAATACTTGTTTCCACTGGAGCACTTATTTCCACCGGCGCACTTGTTTTGACCGCATCTTCCTGACTGCGTCGTATCTGAACTTTTTGGGAATAAGGAACAAAACTTTCATCTATGACAACATTGTCTTTATAGGCATCGCTTCCTTCATTTTCTTCCATCTGAAGGATAATACGCCGCATGAGATCAGAGATAAATGCAACATCTTTAAAATCCGCACTGTCATATACTGTATCGATATAATAGGTCAGTTCTTCTTTAAATCCATCAGAATAATGATATCCTTCCCGATCCAGTTGCTCCATGAAATGATCCGCTATTTCCAAAGCGTCAAGAGGTGCCACATGTATATGACGGGGCAGCAATCTGTGATACAGATGTGGATCATTTCTGAGAAGAGTTTCAACAGATTCTGAAGATGCACATACGATTTTGATTATTTCAGGATGGTTCTCAAATTCCTGAACAAGGTGGTCCGTTGAGATGATTCCATCACAGTCCAAAAGTATAAAAATGTCTCCGGACGCAGAATTGATACCACATTTCCGAAAGGTCATGGTGGAAAAATTTTTGGCGGTAATTCCTTTCAGACAGTATTTTTTCCTTGTTGGCAAATCAATCAGAAGATCATCTACCGCCTGTATAAAAATGTTTTTCAATGCTTCATCGTCATATTGCACTAAAAGTCCATAAGGACAGGAATGGCTGCCGGGTTTATCCTGGTTTATCAGATAACCTGCGAAACCGGAAAGCACCTTTAATTCCTGTGCCGGAAAATGAAGCTGTTTTTTGAAAGAACTTAAATAAGAATGATCCGTCATCTTTTGTATTTCACCTCGCTAAAAATTGCATTACTTTGTCTGACAAATTTAACTGTCTTATTATTTTATCGCCAATCCAGTTTTTTTAATTCTTCCATCATTTCTGCGTATTTTTTTGCCTGCTTGGACACCTTTGATTTATGAACATCAAACAGCTTCGCTATATAATCATTCGTCAGATTGTAGTCTTTATTCAACAACCAGGCATACACATTCTCCAGATTTTCCGGAGCCTCTCTTTCCTCCATCTGAAACGCACTGTTCAGATATTTATGATGGAAAAGCTTCTCCCAGAGAATCTGCTCACTTGGCAGCATTAGTTTATAAATCTCTATGTCCCCTGCCGGTTCACTCTCATAACGAACTTTTTTCATTCTGCCGTCTATTTTTTTCACTTCAAATTTCAGTTCGCTCAAAATATTTCTGGTCATAAAAGACTGCGGGTATACCAACTGCGCTTTGTTTAATTCGTTAAACACGACCGCGGCCTTCGATAACAGTCTGTTCCAGGTATCTTCATCGGTCATAACCATTACCGTAGGATCCGTTTCCGGATGATCATCTGGCAGAATTTCTTCCAGGCTCATCTCATTTCCGTCTTCATCCGTTTGAGAATTTGCCATATTTTTTATCGAGATAATCCTCATAAAGTCTTCTTTGCTCATAATACCGGCAAACTTTTCTTCCGAATAATCCCATAATTTATCCAGATTTGTCTCTCCGGTGATCATTGCAAGTTCATCCATCTGCTTAATGATTTTAGCAACAAGAGCTCGCTTTTTGTTTAATCCTCCCATGCCACCATATTTCATGGCTGCATCATATTCATCTGCGCTGCTTTTCTTTCTGTCCCTTGCGTAAATGCGTCGAAGCAGCCTTATAAATGAGCCCTTTTTTTCGTCGTAATATAGAATCACTTCTTTGACGGACTTTATAAATACCTCTGGATCATCCGTAATCGATTGTCCTTCTTTTTTATATTCTATCTCCCGGTCTGCATAATCAGGATTATTGATTCGATTCAGCAGCTTATAGAATGTCGAATTACTGACCTTTAACACGTCCAGTACAAAATCATCATACTTCATCCTGTTATCGTTTAAAATCTCACTTAGCTTATTTTTCCGAAGATCAAAATCCGTCTCCATTTCAGATATCATGTGCAGAACTTTTCCATATTTTTCCGTAAATGCTTCTTCCGTCTCCGGTTTCAACTTACGATCTATGTATTCCATTTCCATCATGGTTCCTTCCTCCACATTTTTTCTTCCTACAGCAACAGATATTCTAGAGCTGATCGGATATCCGCAATCTCCAGTTGTTCCATATAATTTGTAATATCCAACAATGTTTTAAATTGTGTAATATCACACAGTGCTGCCTTCTCAGGTACGGCCTTTCCCCCGATTCTCGGAATTTCACCATAATAGATACCGGCTACTTCAGCATCTTTTACCTTTTCAACAAGATTCATGGCACAGAGTACCATGGCAGACATCGGCTTTGTATTATATGTAATATCCGAATATACTAACGTGTCATCCGGAATGGCATCCAGAAGTTGAAGCAGCAATTTTATCCCGTTTTTTCCGTTTGATTTTCCTTCCAGAGACAGTCCGGTCACATTCTCAGCCGTTAATCCAATCTCCTGCAATTCATTTTTAAATGTCTGAAAATTCTCAGCCGCATCCTTTCCTTCCGGCAAAATTGCAATTACACAAACATCTTCCTTTCGCTCCCCCATATATTCTGCAATGATTGGCACAATCGGAAAACTTGTCTCCCGATTGTTTTTGAGTTCAAATCCATCCGGATGATAGGTAAATTTTTTTAAGTTTCCCGGTGCCTGTAATGAAATCGCCGAAATAAATGTCTTTTGCATCTTTAACCTCCCACTTTAATATGATATTTCATAATTTTTGTCGATGATTCGAAAAATCAACAAGCATTTACATCTTCTTTTTTCCAATATTCTAAGTATACCATTTTTGTTTTTCACTACGCAACACCTCCTTCCATTCTCCCTCCGTATGTTAAGATCAATGCAGATAACTGCTCACAGCATCTGCATATTCCGGATCCTGGGTGTCTAACACAACAACGCAGCGATTCCGCTGCGCAATTGATTCAATCTGCTTTCCATCCGCATCCAGATCTTCCAGATGCCAGGGTGCCTGATTTCCCATACCCACTGCCACCATCTGTTCTTCCGAAACTCCAAATTCTTTTAATTCGTTGACGATAGCCTGCGCTCTGTCTTCTGAGAGGCTCTGACAAAAGGCTTCTTTCCCCGGCAAAGATGCTGTACATCCGACAACATATACCTTATTGTCCGGATGAGCCAGCAGTGTCTGTGCGACACTGCTGATGGCCTGTTTTGCCTGATTCTCATCCTCAAAAACCGCCTGATCTCCGACAAAAGATACACTTTCTGAATCAAGGATCATTTTGGTCAGCGGTGTCACATCAATCGCTCTGTCATCTGCGTTTACCGTCGATACATCCGGCAGGTTTGTATATGGTGTGGATGATGCAGAATCCGGACGGAAATCGATCGATGCCGCACCTGCCTTTTCCAGAATTGCTGTCCAGATTTCAATCAGCTTATCTTTCTGTGCTTCACTTAATGCCTGCTGGGGTTCTGCCACCTGACCGGCATATAACCATATCACATGCACAGATGTCAGATCCGGAATCGCTTTTGCATCCTCAAGCGCCTGTATGATTTCTTCTGTCGGCGTGTTAAATAAGTCATTCGCACAGAAATTTACGTAACCGGTGGTGGAGACACCTGTGTCTGCTATGATCAGATATTTGTCGCCTTCTGTTACGGTTTTTAAAGGATTTGCAGCCAGACGAATGGCTTCCAGCGTATCTACTTCTTCCACTTTGGCCATACCATCTGTCTGGAATGTTGCAAGAATCTCGCTCTCATATTCTTCCGCAATAGATTTCAGTTTGCGCTCTGATAATCCTTGGGTTGACGGTTCCGGAATCTTTGCTTTCAGGAATTCCTCCGGTTTCCCGTCTGCACGAATCAGACTGACGGTGCCATACGTGTATGCACACTGGTAAAGTCGATCACCAATCTCCTGCGCATTGGGTGAAATCACATTTGCATTGGAATGTGCGCCTACTACAACGCTGACCGATATCGGCTGCTGATCTGTTGCTGATGTACCTCCTGATTCGGAAGCACTTCCTTTTGGGGAATTGCAACCGGTCAATAAGGCTCCTGCCAGAAAAGTTACTCCAATTGTTTTAAATAATAATTTTTTTACGTTCATATTGATGCTCCTGTCTTCTCTCATGCTACTTGTCCTGACACATCTGTGTCTTCCCCAGTTGTCTCTACCTTCATCGGTAACGGCGGTAAAGTTAGTTTTGGTTCTTCAGAAATCTTCTCCGGTTCCGGCTCGTAAGCTGTCACATAACTTGCGCCTTTTGAATCACCGAGATATTCTGCCAGATACAAATGCGCCCGGGATTTCAGAATCTCACATCTTGCCAGCACCCGATCCTGTGCAGCTTTTTTGGAATTATCATCCATCAACGCTAACTTCTTACAACGTTCTTCTGCCGGCTCTCTCGTTGCCAGATAAGCGTTCAGATCGCTTTCACATTCCGCAAGCTCCAGTCTGCGTTTCCGCAGATGATTCAGAAGTGCCCTTACTTCATCATCTGAAATGTACGCAAGTCCAAAATTCACAATAGAAGTCACTAACGGCTCCACAGAAAGCAGCAATACCACTGCAAGTCCTTTGGTATCTGAACCAGCATCTGTGTCTGTATCTGCTTCTTCCGTTGTCTCTACCTCCGCTTCATTTTTAAAGGGAGAGGCACTTCTGTTGCCATACTGATCCTGGTAGGAAAAACGAAGAAATACCGTTGCTGCAAACAGCGTGAAAAACGCAATGGTAGAAAGAAGCGCCCAGACTGCTGCACCACGTTTGATCTTGTACATTGCCTGATGAACAAATTTTGCGATCAGTAACGGTAACATGTTCAATATCAGTGCAATACCAAAACATATGATCTTACCCAGGTTTTCTGACTGCGTCGTCGCCAGATCCATAATATCGTACAAGACCATCGCATCCAGTACACTCATGGAAACTGTCAGAAAAATAATAAATATCGGACTGGACCACCAGGTAAACTCTGTCTTCTGAAGCTTGTTTTCACTCTCAATCGGACGGGCATAGCCCTCATCCTGCATGATTTTGATGCCACGCTCATTACTCATCATATTGTGCCTCCTTCTTTCCAAAACTGTTCTGGTTCATATATTCCGGATCAAACGCCGTATGCCGGTAGTATATCCGCTCGATTCTTTTCAGATCTTCCTCTACTTCTTTTTTTTCAACTTTTATTTCCGCAAGCTTTCCCATTGCTTTTACTTCGTCACCTCTCCAGATCTTACCGAGTTCATAGATGACTCTCTTGAGGAAAACTTCCTGTTCATCAAGCTCCGCAAGAGCTTCCTTGCGCACCTTGTCGATCAGCATGTTCATATAACCTTTGTTGTACATATCCGGCTTTGCCTTCTCCAGCCATTCTTTACAGCAACTTTCAAAATTCTGCTCAAGAAAAGCTAACGATGCCGGAGTCTGATAATCCTGTGCCACCAATGTGTCATGCGGTCCATACACCGGAAGTATTACAGGTTCCTCCTGTTCTACTGCTTTCTTTTTTTTGAACCATTTTCCCGGTTTTTTATTTGCCATTTTCTTATGCTTCAACCATGCCATCTTCTGTACCTCCCATCATTTTTCCAGAGTTCTCATCATATCCCATAGGGTCACTGTAGCCACCCTGGATCAGTCCTTTTGTCAGAATCTGTTTGATATATTTAAAATGTGCCTCATATACTTTCTGTCCCGGAATGACAGCAAGCTCCACATCCGGTTTTGATGGCATGTCTGTACTTCCGGCAGCTTTCAGGATTCCTTTCCAATAACTGGACAGATGTTTCATGATCACATTTTCTGCTCTCTGCAGATGATGCTGTAATGCCGCATCAATGGATTCCATTTCCATATTCAATTCGGAAAGATGAATAATGAGTTCCATACGGCGTGCCTGCTGACGCTCCTGATTTTCCGGATTCTGACTCTGTGGTGTATTGCCCTGAAGCAGAACTTCCAATTCTTTGCATTCACTTCCGACAGTATGCGCAATGGCTTTCAGTGCCTCATCGACCTGACAGTATACTTTGTTCTTATACTCTCCAAGACAACGGATTCTTTCCTGGATCCATGGGGTCAGATAACGGCCATCCTGAATGCAGAGCTGAGAATTTTTATAATCACGTTCTCCAGCTTTTGAAAGTACAAATCTGAAATTCATAAAACCATCCGGATGTGCTTTTTTATTTAATTGTTCCATAATGGGTGTTTTTGTTTCCATATGCATTTCCTCTCTTTCACTATAGATATGGAGCAGGCATTGCAAGAAGTTTCCAAAAAAAGTAAAAAAATACCCCCGAAAAAATTCGGGAGTACCTTTCTTACTCTTTTTCTGCAAACAGGCTGTCAACTATTTCATTTTATAAATAACCAGTTCGTTTCTCTTTCTTCGTTTCGTTTAGTTTATCTCAAACATGCCAAATCCCTGCGCATTTTTTGATCCCAATCCTGTCTGATACAGAAAATCCAGATATTTTCGTTTTCCGGAAAGCTTATAGGTTCCGTACCAGGCATTGATATAGCTTCCCTGATAACGTGTCACAAGTTTTTGCGGCAGTTTTTCTCCTATATATGTCAGTGTGATGGGCTGAAATGACCGCACTCCATAAAACGCCTCATATTTCCGTCTGAAATTATCCACGATCTTCTGATAAAATTCCGGTTCTTCCGGTGAATAAAAATACGTTCTTTTTGTATCGTAATCGGTGGAATATACGGTGAGCGGCGTTTTCATCCGGATAAGCAATTCGGTCTCCTCTACCGTATAATCATATAATTCCAGATGTATGTCCCGACAGTTCATGGTTCCAAATGTAATCCCCTGATGCTGAAAACTCATAGCCAGAAGATTGATCAGCAATGGTTCCGGACTTCGCACTTCAAAGGTCACATACGAACGGAATACGATCTTGCGATGCTTTTGTTCAACATAATAATCGCCGTTCAACTGGCTGAACTGGAACATTTTATACTGCCTGCTTCCATTGCCGTATCCGTACTCGTGGAGAAATTCTGAGTAATCGGGCATTGCACTTAATGCCCGATATATAATTGACTGGATGATATGGTTGTAATTAAGCGGCAAAACCAATGGTTCCTGCAAATTAATGGCTACTTCTAACTGCATGATCATGAATTCCTTTTTTTCTGATTTTGGTAATTAGGAGTAAGATTGTATGGCAATGACACATCTTCCTCCAAAATATCCGGCAACACTTTTTTGATTGTCACATCCGCCCGGTTCTTTGGCATACCTTTTCCGGAAAGCGTGCCATGGTTTTGGCCAAACCACCGAAATCCTTCCGTCAGCGGTTTATCTTTCTGATTCCAGGTTTTTGGATATGTGATCTCCACACCTTCCGGAACAGCATGGATGTCCGCTATTTTGAAAAACGCTTCTTTTACCTCTTCACTGAATCCTGCGCCCTTCCCGTTATCAGAATCTGTACCATAGGAAATGTGAAACCAGTCAGGTTCTTCCCTCCGGTCCTTCTTTTCCATCTGATAACTCAGCACATTGTCAGCAAACAAAAACGTTCTTTCTTCTACAGATGTCACATTGCAAACCACGCTTCCGTAGCCCAGCGGTTTCGCTCCGCCCAACTTTAATCCAGGCGTTTTTCCTTCGACCTGTTCGCTGCTGTCCAAAATCCAGAGCAACTGATTTAACTGTCTTTTTGAAATCCCTTCAAAATAAAGTTCACCTTCAAATGTCACACCTGATTTTACCGGCCGGATTGTCTTATTTAGTTTCGTCTTCTCTATCTCCTGTGAGATGTCAACCTTCCTGTGATGCCAGTAATATTTTCGTCCACGCAACTGACAATTCTTTCCGGAAGCAGTATACAGATGCGTTTGTCCACGTCCGTCATCATACTCATCTCGTGTAGTATAATAATCATATGTCCAAAATTCTGCTTTTTCGTCCGGTTTTTTCAGATAAAATTCCACATTTCCAAGTTTTGGCTCAGCCAGTGCCTGCAATGTGACTTTTCCATTATTTTTTTCGAGATAAAATGCGTTTTTTATCTTCTGATTGATGTCTGTTTTTTTCTGTTCGTCTTTCTTTAAATCGGTTATCTGCTCAGGTTCTTTCCACTCTGTCATTATCTGATCATATTTCTCCGGATACAGATCTGAAAAACGGATTTTGGAACCTTTTGCATTTTCATTATTTGTTCCAACAGATCCAAAAAGGTCACAGGCCGGACAAAAATCTTCTTTACATGGACGGAACTTCCCGGCAAGTTTATCCAGATTCTGATTGGATACCTCTTTTGAAAAAATAGCAGGAGCCAGATAAAAAATCCCCCGATTGTTAATTTGGGAATATGTCACCGGGAAATACGCTTCTTCCTTCCCATTCAAAAATCTTTTCAGATCATTTGCATATTCTTCGTAGGCAGCCTTATTATGTGGTGTCAATGCAGGCTGATCCAGATAAGACTCAAGCACCGGAAACATTTTTCGTTCTACAATATCTCTGCTGACCTTAAGTTCCGAAATTGCCGGTTTGTTTTTTTGTACAGCAAATACATGATAATGAAGTTTGGCTACTCCCATCCCCCATTTGAGCAAATATCCATAATTCTTGTATTTTCCCGGCTCATCAGAATATTGTTCTATCGCTTTCCATGATCCTTTCTCGTTTTGTTCTGGTTTTTGATAATAAACCGTTGTCCCATTATGAAAACTTTCAAAATTCTTTGGAGGTTTTGTCGCCCGTCTTATCTTTTTTCCTTTTTTTGTTGTCTCCCAATGGGCATCTTCCCCCAGGCCGATCCGTAATGACAGCGCAGGCAGCAATTCCCAGTTTTCCTCATGATTCCGGTGAAGCAGCGCCGGTGCAAATTGTTCCGGGCTTCTTTTTACCGGATAGGTATCTGTATTCAGCACGCTCATGCACGAATCCGTCAATGTCTCATATACATTGCGGACAACACCACGCATTTCGCTGCCCGGAATGACCGGTATATGATATTCATCCTCGTATCTCTTTGTCGGATCCAGTTCCGTATAAGAAAAGAAATCACAAGATTTGTGATCCGGTGTTCCGGATTCCGTAAATGCAGTCTCTGAACTTGAATTTGGTATAAACAGAGGTGTCTTTGTAGTGATCGTATAATGAATCACACCTGTATGCCGGTCTTCATCTGCATAAGCATGCGCCTTTTCTTTCGGAAAACAGATAAAATTATACGGATTTACAAAACCTCTCATGTTTTTCGTATCCCCCATCGTTATCTCACCTCTTTCAACCGATAGTTACGGATCAGCAACAGATCATTTTCATCATATGTCAGATAATTGACCACCTCGACGCAGGGATCCTGTTCCTCTGACTGCTCATCATTTTCTTTCAGGGTATAAATTTTTTCACAGTAGATATCATCATGTGGCATGTTCTCATCGCTGATCACGTTCTCTATTTCACCATGTTCTGACCGTATGATTCTGTACTCTGTTGTGTCGTCAAACAAATGCAGTTCCAGAAGTTGCTTCTGTAGATCATCTTTGGATAATTCTTCTTTTTTGTAAGGTCTGTATTCCACTCTGTCTGTATAAAGTGCATACATGATTCCCTGTTCGGGTGCTTTTGACAGATTCATGCTTCTCCCCCTCCATTTTCGGACATGTTTTTCAGCAGGTTTCCAATAAGAGAATTTTCCACACTACATTCTCCATCAATTGTGATAGGACCGTTTGCCGAAAAAATACCTCTTCCGATTGCTGTCTGACCTCCTACGGCCAGCAATCCATTTTGCAGGTCTTTCAGTACCAGAAGAAGCATACCGAGAATCCACGCTTCATCCTGCGGATCATTTCCTTTTCGCACGTCAATCCGCACGTTCAGTGTTCCATCCACATATGTTTTTTCTGTATATAAAGAACCTTTTCTTACGGCGGACTCAAAGCGGCTGACACCGGTTCGCACCATCGTAAGCGGTTTTGCGCCTTTTATATCCACTTCATGGACAATGATATTCGATGCACAGGCCTGATCCTCGTCCACATAGCCAAATATTGTGTTGATTATGTCAGTATTGTTTTTCGGAAGTTTTACACCTGCGGCCTTTAGATCCCCGAGGATCGTTTCCATGCGGTGACGGATTGCTCCGGCAAGGCTGCTTCCTGAAAGTACCGGAATCTCTGTCTTTTTCGCTTTGTTCCCGTTTTCATCTGTCAGAAGTGTCGGTCTTGTCAGATGCACATAATCCGGCTCTCCTTTCTTTGCTGCATACCGCCGGATGCTGATACCGCCTTTCATCCTGAGCGGCACTTCTATATGCACCATAGAAGGTGTCCAGTCTGCCTTTTCCAGCCATTCCTTGAACTGATTTTTGGCACCTCTCCAGGCATCATTCTGGTATGCATTTGCATAATCGGCATAGTTCTCTTTTGTATATTCCTTTTCTGCTACAGACAAAATCTCGAATTTGCCAAAACCTCTGGTCTTTTTCCCGCCAAGACGGATTTCCCCTTCCTTGATTCCATGGAAAATCTTAGCGATCTCCTGCTGCATTTCCGCTTCATTATCCTGCTCCCGAACAGTCAGTTCCAGAAAAAAATGTGCTCTGCTTCCGGCTTCCAGAATTTCCATATCATATTTGCTTTCCGTTTTTGCCGTTTTCTGTGCCGTTAATTCCACGCCATCTCTGACTCCGGATAACGGCTGCTCGTCAAATGTCAGGTCGGAAATAAACAGCGCACTCATTTTTCCGGTATCCTGACCATTTTTTTCTTTTTTTGTATACCCGAGCAGACAGGGTTCATTTTTTTCTTTTCTGATATAAGCACGCATAGCTCCTGCCAGAGAGCTTCCCGGCACAAAGACATTTCCGTTTCCATCTCTGAGCAGATCAGCATCCGTCCATTCATCCTCACCTGAGGACACATTCAATGGTGAGAGAAAGCGAACCTGTACATATAACATTATTTTTTTTACCATACGATTCTGTTCCATTCCTCTCACCCCTTCCTTTCTGCCTTGCTCAGTGATTTTACCAGATATTTCAATTCGGTCAGATAAATCCGATATATTTTTTTGTACAGCGTATGTTCATCCCACTGGCTGGCAAAAGGTATCTGATAGCACTCATTTATCTTTTCGGAAACTTCTGTTTCCAGCTCTTTTGGAACAATCAGTTTTAAAATATCCTGACAGATTTCTCTTTTTATCCTGTCCTCAATCGCATCTGCCTCATCTTTCATTGCCTGATAGCTTGTTTCATTTTTAAAAATGACACGCAGTTTTGCGACTGAAGCATTCAGTCCCCGCTTTACCATATATTCTCCGGGATTTTCTCCTTTTTCGATAAACAGATTCTGATTTTCTTCCAACGCAGTCTTCAACCTGATTCTGACAGTCTCCTCCATCTGCCGTGCAAACTCATTCTGAAGAAGCTGCTGCAAAATGCGGCCGGTTTCTTCTCCTACAATCAGTTGATTCCGTATGTTTTCCCTTTTTTTCGGTGTAGCATCCGCTGTTTTATAAATGCAGACATCAGCAGATGCTTCTGCCGGTGTTACAATCAGTTCGCCGTAACCTTCTGCGGTACGCTCCCCGATAAACTGTGAACGCAGACGTTCGGCATCAAATCCCTTATCTGAATGTATAAGAAATGTACTGCCTTTACCAAGGGCATGAAATGCCGGTTTTCTCCGCTGCCAGGTGACGTTAAAGCCTCCGATCAGGGCAAAATCCAGAAATGGGTGTGTCAGTTCCAGATCATCCACTCCGATAACAGCTTCCAGACAGTGTTTCAATACATTGATTTCTGTACTCGGCATTCCGTATTCGTTATAGAGAATGACATCTGACCCAAGCGTGAGCACCGCATCATGCATCATTGACGGAGATTGCTCACTGGAAGGTTCCACATCATACAAAACAAAATCTACGGCGCCAAATTCACTGGATTTTCCATATCCCATACGCACCTCTCCCAACGCATTCACTGCTTCCAGAATCTTTTCTGCACACACTTTATCTGCATAGATAGATCCACCGAACGTCTGACCGGCACTGATTCCGCAAAGCTGATAAAAACTGGAACCATCTTCGCCTGTCGCACGTCCCACCGACTTATCCGTCGGTCTCTGATGATGATAACTGATCTCCGTCACCACACTTGCTGTGTGATTGTCTGCATCCAGATATGCCACTCCTGCCGGTGTCATCTGTTTTCCTGTAACATCCGGATCATACAGCATATCTTTGACCAGCATCTTTCCTTCTTCGTCATAAGACTGGTCTTTTTGCTTCTGCAGGGAAATCCGCGCCGGCATACAGCGCTTTTCTCCATTCATAATATACGCATTGGAAACCCGGATCCCTTGATGTTTCATCAGATCGATATAGACTTCTCTTCCAAGTGCTCCCGCCAGCAGACCAAGAACTTTACTTCCAGCGATGTAATCCTGCGTCTGCGCCTGATTTCCCTGTGGGGATTTGCAGACCATGGTAGATTTCAAAGTAATCCGATAGCTGATCTTATTTTGCTCTTTCAGCTGCTCCTTTGTAATCAATACATGTTTATTTGATTCTTCTGCCTCCATTTTACCGGTGCTGTCATCTTCCAATTTCATTTCTACCAGTCCCAGGCCTCTACTGCGTGATACCCCCATATGTTTCACCAGTGACACAGCCAGTTTTAATGATTCCTGCAATTCTGCATTCATTTTTTTACCCGGATTACATTCTGCCTCAAATTCCAGTCCGCGACGGAGCACCCGCATCGTTCGCAGAGAATTTTTATCTGCCACACCAGTTTCTAAATCCATCGCCGTCTGGGTTCGTAGATCTGTATACTGCTCCAGCACATTCTGTGGTGCAGCCAGTCCATTCTCTTTAAAATGCTCTGCCACAGCTACAAGTGCAGTATGCCCTTTCAGATAAGCATTCGACAGGGAAAATCCTGACTGCTGATCTCCTTCTTTTCCAAACAGTTTTTCGTATGTATCTTTGCTGATCAGCCCGAATTCCAGTAATTCCAATGCCGCCTCCCGGATACAGCCTTTGATTCTTTTGGCCGGAATATAGGGGATTCCATATTTGTCGTATACAACATCGGTATCCACCATACTATTATAGGATTCACCGGAATAGGTGCACAGATCCGATAGCAGCTTTATATATAACTTCATCTTTTGTATTTCCCCCTCTACCTCTGAGATTGGACAGTGCCATCTTCCAGCCCGATATGGAAATCCATGATCTCCAATGCGTCATACCACAAAGCATACGCTTCGCTTCTCTCTTTAAAAACAGGATAACCACGAGAAGCAAGGAACGATACGACTTCTTCCCGTTTATTTTTCACCGGGATCGCATTGCGCAGCTGCTTCGCCTTGCTGCGTGGCATGCTGGTTTTTCCAAACTGTTCTGACCACTCATCCAAACGTGCTACACTGTATCTTTCATTTACTGCATTCAGTTCATGACGGTCCGTTTTTGGCGCCACAAAATACGGTCTTGCGATAAAATAATCTGTTCCGGACACATAATGTTTCTCACGATAACTTTCAAGATCTGCTGCCCGCACATTCGTACAAATCTGAAAATCAAAAAAGCTTCCGATCGCGTTGTCAGCGCCCCGACTTTCCGGTTTCTTGGCACGTTTTTTTGCACTGTAACAACATGCTTCTGCCACCTGATAAGCATCGGAAAATGGAAAATGACTGTTGAAAAAAGCAATTCCTCCACAGGCGCTGTAATCTTTTTCATTTCCGAGGTTTTCCAGAAAATATCGAACCGCAGGAATGGCCAGTTTTGCATTGCACACAAAGGTAATATCATCTCCTGCCACGATGATTTCCCTGTAAAGATGTGTTTTTACAGAAAATTTGACCTTCGGTGTCAGTTCATCCATATACTTCGTCATCTGGTCAAACGTCTCGCGGAAAACCTGCGCAATTTCCAACGAAAGATTTCGCATACAGGAAACGGCATCTTTGTACTCTTCCTTCTGTTCCATCTCCTTACAGATCCGGATTCCCATGCTATTTCCGTCAATATGGCATACCGCCAGCGTGGAGTTCTCTCCTTTTTCAGTTACCATATTGTCAAATACTTTCTCACTCTCATCCCTGGGAAATCTGTCCCGCTTCTTCTTCGCTTCGGTACAATAATAATCACCTTTCACTCTGCTGGTCAGCGGATAGCCCGTAATAGAATCTACTGCCATGAACGGCATTGCTCCCATCGGTTCTGTCATCGGCATTGCCGCTTTGATCCGGCGCATTTCTTCCTGAATTGCATGATAATCGTACGCATACGAATCTGTTTTCTTTACTACCGCAACTGCCAGATTCAGCGAATACGTCTCCTCCAGCAGATATTTCGCCAGATAACGGTTTACCTTCTGACAGATTTCTCCTTTACGGAACAATACATAGGCATTTCCTCCTCCGATAAACAAAATCTGCATCTGTATCTCATCCTGCGTTAGAAATGCAGCCGGATCATCCTTTTTCCAGTCCGTAAGATACTTGTTTTTCTGTTCCTCTGGTATGTTCTTCTCCAGATAGGAAATCATTCCCTGCGTAATGATCTGATCCACCAGTTTTGATGCTCCGATGATTTCTTTTGCAACATTACTTTTAAAAATAAATTTCTGTATACCCCTGACGTCATACATCGCCAGAACTTCTTCTGCCTGTAATTCCGCTTTCATAAATTTTCCTTTCTCCTCGCTGCATTTATAAATATACTATACTGTTTTTCTGACGCATCAGCAATCAGTTTTTCCTTCCGCATCGCAGATCTATTCATCAAAACTTGAAAAAGGATGGTCTGCCAGACCATACGCAATTGCTTCCAAAGCACTCAGGTGATAATCTCTGTCGCAATCCGCCTCAATCTGTTCCACACTCACGCCACAATTTGCCGCAAGGATCTCATAGAGACGTTGATTTACTTTTTCGATATGACGGGCACATCGGAGAATATCTGCCGTCTGACCGGAAACGCCTCCTAATGCCTGATGGATCATCATCCATGCATTCTTACCGATATAACGCTTTCCTTTTGTTCCGGAAGCAGCAAGTACAGCCGCCATGGAAGCCGCCGTCCCCATCACAACCGTCCTGATATCGCATCCACAGTTTGACATGGTATCAAGGATTGCCGTCCCTGCACTGACAGATCCCCCCGGCGACATGATCCAGAGCGTGATATCATCATCACTCAAAGATGCAAGATGATTGATCTGACAGCAGATATCCGCAGCCAGTGAATCCGTAATTTCTCCTGTAATATAAATTCTTCTGCGGGAATATTCCTCTGACAGACAATCAGATGTTACATAACCGGCAGATGTAGTCATTCTTGTTGTTGGTATCGACATATGTAATTCCTCCTCTTCTTCTAATCATCCTCACATGTGCCAAACAGCTCTTCAAATTGCTTCTTCAATTCATCAGCAACCATTTCAGCCGAAACATCATTCTCCACGTAAGCCCTCTGTCTCCGGGCATAACGATCACGTTTCGAGTTTGAAATAACCATAGTTTCATCAGCTGGGACAAGCTTTCCGCTATTTTTCCCCGATGCAAAAGGTGCACGTATTCTCTTGTTTATGATATCCGTTATAAACTGTTTCACCGTATAAGTCGCAATAGACCGATGACGTCTGACGCAGGATGTAACCGGATCATCTCCAATTTCATAGTGCTCAATACTTGGAAGCATCGTGCAATAGCGGATTCCCTTTGAAAGGTTCATATAGATTGCTTCCTTGTAATCCCATGTTTTCTCAAGCGTCATGAGTTCCGCCTGCGAACACAGAGGTTTTTCACTTCCATCCGGAGTAATATGTGTGGTTCCAAGTTTTGTTTCCAGTTCACTCAACAATTCAAGTTCGCAGGATCCGAGAAACAGCGTAGATTCGCAATTGGCCAGAAGTTTTTCCGGATTCTCATAACGTTCTTTTAAAAGTGCAAGACTCTGAATACACAGATAATATCTGATATTTCGGCTGCGGTGTGTCGCCAGTGCTTTATCCATATTTGGAATAGGCAGCGACGCAAATTCATCCAGAACAAAGTTGACACGGGTTTCCAGTTTACCGTCTTTCTGGTGATAAGCTCTGCTGACCAGAAAACTCTGAATCTGGCTGATGATGATTCCCAGAATCATATCTGCTGTGGAAGTTGTATCGTCAGTTACCAGAAACAGCGCTGTCTTTGGCTTCACAAGATCTTCCAGCGTAAAGGTACTGTACGAAAGCATTTCCGCAAGCTTTGGATTCTGGTTGAACGGTGACAGGAAACTGGATGCCGTTATGAGAATGCTTCGGAACGTATTATCTGCGGAAGACAGACATTGTTTCAGGGCAGATTTTGCCATATTATCAGGCATCAGCGGAAGCAACGCTTCGTTTATCATGTCGGCAGAGCTTCTTACATTGAAATCCGCCCAATTCATAACATTCACCTGACTGAATCTCGGAAATCCATCCAGCATAACCGCTCCTGTACCATTGAGCCACATCTCACCGGTATCCGGCCAAAACGGATCTTTCGCAAAGCGTTTCTGCTTGTCCGCAAGTACATTTACAATATCCGAAAGCTGGCTCAGTCCCTTATCTTTATCCTCGGTTCGATAAGTTGAGGCCGCATAAGAAAGAATATTAAAACAGTCTTTGTCCATGGTTCGAAAATCAAGACAAAGTACCTTGTAACCCAGACTTTTCAGGAATCCTGATGTGCGATGGAACAATTCTCCTTTGGGATCTGTCAGAACCATATTTTCTCCTGCCCTAGCAAGCATGATCTCCAACGGCATGAACCCGCAGATACTCTTTTTCATACCGCTGCATGCAATAATGGCAGTATGGCTGTCCCCGGCATCAATATAAGCCCGTCTTCCATCCGATATAATGGGCATACCGCTTGCTTTTATTGTACCTGGTTTCGTAAGATCCACCTCTGTGAGACGATGCTTTACTTCTTCCTGTGATGTCCAGTGATTGACTGGTTTTTCAAAAACATAACCCGCATAAATGGCTTCATATTGCTTCTTTTTCTCCATTCTTATTTTCCTTTCGACAATAAAGCGGACATTCGCAATCCACTTTCACTACTTGCTCATGAACACAGTCATTTTGTGACCTGCGTTCAAAAAACGACAGGAGTCGGTTAAATTCTTTCTGTGTCAGCATGTATCGGAGCGTGGAATCCTGTCCTGACAGAAAAGTCTCCAGCATATCCTTATTGATGCATTTGTCGGTATACCACGAAATTTCGGTCAGCAACGCTGTGATCAGCTCACTGCTGAAATTCTGGTCAAGCATACGGCGAAGGATTCTCTTCACCTGCAAGGTACAGGTAATTCCACGTTCCCTGCAGATTTCACTCACCAGATCACCAACGGGAGTTTTTTCTTTTTTCTCACTGACGCTGCAGCGCAGATTATCGTGAATAAAAAATTTCAGTACTTTTCCGACAAGCTCTCTGGCAGATCTGACATTCTGATCATCTACAATGAAAATGTACTTCCAGCAATCACTCATATCGATCAGAAAGAGTATAAATTTTTTCAAGTACTCTTCCTCGTGATGATTCAGGTAACTGCTCAGATTGATCCCGATATAACCTCTGAATTCATCTCTTCGTCCGGCAGCCTCGGCTGCAGTTCCCTGCAGACGTTTCAGTTCTGTAAAATTTTTATCAAAAGATTCTGTATAACGAAGTTCAAATGCAAAGAAATCTTTCTTTCCTGCAAACTGTTCCGGATGCTGTATTTTTGCATTATGGATGATACTTTCGATATCAGACTGCCGGGTCAGTGGCGTTCCTAACAGAATATAATTCTCAGAAATAAAACTATTGTTATTGCGTATCATTTGTGTCCTCCCTTCTATCTGATCACAGGACGTGTCTCATCTCTCAGAAATGATTCCAGGCGCGCCACACGCTTTGCGGTAGATGGATGTGAACGATAAAGAACCTCTGTAATCGTCATCTGGCGCGGATCATCCGCTACGGCATAAGACAGAAAATGTGCAAGCTGAACACCATAACCAAGCTGTGCTGCATAACGATCACATCGAAACTCTGCTGCGCGGTTTACGCATCCTGCAACCGTCCGATAAATAACGACAAGCCCCTTCTGGAACAGTTGGAACATACCTCCCACCACTTTGGTTGTTCCTTTAAACGCCATCACACCGAGCCATGAACGAAAAAGGCTGCACACGAAAAAGATCAGAAAAATAATGACCATAAATACAAATGACATCACACTGATAGTTCCACACGCAAGAAGGATCGTGGCAAAAACGGCTCTGCTGAATTCTGCATCCAGATGCAGGGTATGTGAGATCTCATGTCCAAGAACAGCGTTTAACGTCATGGGATCTGTATTGTCAAAAGTCCCTTTGGAAACAGAAATGCAGTTAAATCCATATGCCGTAGCCTGCATGTCACTGTCTCCGGGAATCAGGTAAACTTTTAAACCGGAAATATCTGCGGAGCTGGTACGTTTCACATCTTTTATAAGCTGCGATTTTGCATGCTCAAGACGTGCCCGTTCATACTGGGGCAGTTTGTCAGACCGGACCGCTCCCTCTCTGAACAAAGTAAAATATTCCCCCAGCCAGATATAAAGTGCGATCACACCGGTAACCGCTGCGGCTGCCTGTGCATTATGAAATAATGTATCGACAACCAGAAAATCAAACATCAATACGGCTGCAACTTTAAATAAACCTGATAATCGAATCATGGTAACTCCTCCCTGACAACTCAAAACTGGAACAATGTCTGTGTCCCGCCACAGTCAATAATTGCTGTACCGGTATAAAGTGAATGTATCATTTCTTTTCGGTAACGAGCTTCCCGAACCGGGGCATTGATGACTTCCGTATCTGTCCTGTTTGTTCCCAGAAGCAGATCAAACGCGGTAGATGCACGAATCCTTTTATCAACCGCAGTGTGGTAAGCGCGCTTTACCACATCCATCTGTCCACAGCAATTCTCAATTTTTAAACAGGAACTCATAGCATCATGGCGGGTATAGATCCGCACCGGAAATGTACTCATCAGCACACTGATATCTCTGTCATCCAACGAAAATGCATCTGCGGTAAACATATGTACATCTGTTGAAACAGGCAGATTTTTCAAAATATCCAGAATACAGCAGCGCTCAGATTTTCCATCATCAATGATCAGCACTGCACAGTTTTTCGGCTGCTTTCTGATAAATGCAAGCATCAGACTGCTCATCACTTCCTGCATCGGTCTGTCCGCCGAGCCACTGCCAGGCTGACATCCATTGCCAATGAACGGTGCCAGCATCATAAGAAACTGTTCAAAATCTGCAGCCGCTCCGCTCACCTCTGCGTAACGTGCTAACAAATATTCGTAGTTTTCATGTGTCAGCATTCCACGTTCCACGAGCTGACGCAGTTTCCATTCAACCAGCACTGTGCCACTGTATTCTTCCAGCGTTTCTATACGGAGTGATCCGCAGTTTCCAAAACGCCGTTCTGTTTCTTTCACAAAAGAAAGATAACTGATCACTTTCATTGCTCTAGTTCCGTCAAATCCAAGTTCTGAAAGTAAACTCCGCAAACGACTGATTTCTCTGAGTGAAGATACTTCGAGAAGATCATCGCACAGATTAACATCCCCGTTCAGCGGATTCAAAACTCTGAATCTGCCAAAACTGCTAAATTCGCGGCCATCCTTTGTACTGTCAACAATAAAAAGCATCTTTCCTGCATCATAAACCGAATTCACAATATACTGTCCCACGATCTGTCGCACCCGGGAATCGACACCACTGACAAGGTATCTCATATCCACAGTGCTCTGTGCAGAACCGTATACGGAATTGATGTATTGTAAATAATTCATACTGTTCCTCCTTTGTATGTGCGCTCCTGATCTACAGGTCAATATGTACTCTTTGCGGACGATGAGACAATATTTTCACAATACAGTCTCCGGTTTCCAGAGAGGCAAACTCAGCCTCCGTAACGAGGGGCTCCATCTCGCATCTCACCGTCGGTTCGCCATAACGTGATGCCGGAAATATAATATGTTCCCTGTAGTCAGAACCATAGAGCGTCTGAAGTGTAGATATCGTCTCCGGATCTCCGGGACGAAAACTGACAAGATAGGGAAATCCTGCCAGACCACCGGTTGTAATATGCTCATTAAAATCTGTACTAAGTCCATAAAGGTTGGATACAGACTGCGTGGTAAGCAAAATCTGTAAACCATACTCACGCCCGAGATTCGCCGCCTGAAAAAGTCCCCAATCTGCAGTCTTCCCACCATCTGTCATTTTATCTAATTCGTCCAGCACCATAAGGATGGGCGCAGATGTCCCTGCGGTATTACTCAATTTGTAGTCTTTAATTTTCTTCATATAGTATAAAAAAAACGGTCTGGATATCTCAGCAGATGCAAGGTCATAGCGAAAAAACAAATTTCTTCCATATTTTCCGGCTAACCAGTCATGGATCGTATCTGTTCCATTCATCGCAAAGCTTCCCGAAAAATTTTCCAGTACCTGATTCAAAAAAAACTGAATATCATACGCACGTCTGGTAAATTTAAATTCTTCAGCATAATGAACATCGTATCCCCAATCCTTTAAAAGCATGGAATGATTACGCGGATTTTTTGCTAAATAGGCCAGGATTTCACCTGTTGTCATCCGACGCAGAGCATGAATCAACGTCCCGTTTCCGGTATTTTCACCCGGAAAACAATCTACAATGGTTCGCAATATACCGATAAAAGTGTTTCGGGCTGCCTGAATCCAGGCCCGGTTTTGATTCGCTCCATTCAAAAGTTCTGCAAAAAGGAAATCTGCAAGTTCCCTCATTTCTGCTTCTGAATCGTTTGCCTGACGAATCTCTTTTATCATATTTGGCACAAACAGATTCTTTTCTGGTACAGCTTTAGAATCATATATAAGCACCTTATCGTTATTTACTAAAAATTTGTCCATAAAAGAGTGCTTCACTTCAAAAAACACTCCCTTTATATCAGGATCACCGGCCAGCAATATGTCTGCCGCGTTTTCTGTAAAAGATTTTGTTTTTCCGGTGCCAACAACACCAAAAGTCAGCACATTTGTTCCTTTCAGAACTGGTACTTCAACCGCCATACCGTCTGAAAGCGTAGCCTGAATACTGCCAACTCCTTCTGGCCATTGTGGAGCTTCTTCTTTTTTCATCGTTGCTGGAATATCATAAAACATAATCTGGCCTCCTATTCATCATCGGAATCACAATCTGCAGCATCGTCACAATCTGCGTCGTTACCACACTCTGTATCACTGCTAACACCTGTATCACTACCAGCACCTGCACCTCCGGTATCCGCAAACGCAGTATCAGCTTCTGCTACACAGCTTGCCGGTACACCGCTGAAATCTGCGGCTGCATAATCTTCTGCAATTCCAGGCAATGCAGCTTCTGTTTCTTCCATCAGTTCTGCGTACTCTGCACTGCTCATGGGAACACCGAGCGCATCCGCCGAATTTTGAACATCAAAAGTGTCTGGCAGAGCAGCTGAACAGTCATTCCATGCTTCCTGCGTCGCAATAGATTCATTAGTAAAAGAATGAGTGATCAATTCCGAATGACCATCTGCGTACGTCACATTATCTGAAACAAGAAAAACATCCGGTCTGTTTCCGGGTTTCGAATCAACAATGGCTGTTTTGGAAGAATCAATGGATGCTCCGTTCTGAAGTGCTGTACGCTCCCCCTGTTCCATGGAATAATAAGCACCGTGGTTGAGTTCTGCATTTTGTGCAACTACGTTATCCTTAGAATTACCCCCTAAGGAAGATGCGTTTATATGACCTCTCTCATCTCCCGGCAGGTATGCATCTGTACGGTATGGCATATTAGAATGATCGCCTTTTTGTATAGATAGTTCTCCATTCCAGGAAACATTTCCATTATCAGGATTTATATAACTGTTGTTATTTTTCATGGCTTTCTCCTCGTATTATATAGTAGTAGTTTTTATAGACCCTCTCCAAGGTCTTTACAACT
>OCPW01000494.1_pt1 | contig 29188 bp, 23 predicted proteins | sample 1538761 | NCBI WGS metagenome assembly OCPW01 (sample SAMN04571724, study PRJEB22368) | human gut metagenome | biome: human gut; material: stool | host: Homo sapiens | place: Luxembourg | collected 2012-09-20
GTAGCCAAGCCCGGAAGGGATAAACGCTGAAGGCATCTAAGCGTGAAGCCCCCCTTAAGATGAGATATCCCATTCGAAAGAAGTAAACCCCCTTGAAGACGACGAGGTAGATAGGGCAGAGGTGGAAGTGTGGCAACACATGGAGCTGACTGTTACTAATCGGGTGAGGGCTTGACCAAGAATCGCAGGAAGTAATGATTTCAGGGAAATGTCAGCATGTATGTAGTTTTGAAGATATAGTGGAAATCAGCTAGTAGTTAGCTGGTTTTTTTATGCGCAAAAATAAAATTGTGCTTTTTAACCGAATCAAGTAAGGAGCGAAGCGGATTGCGAATATCCGTTTGACTTAAATTAAGGAAATAGAGAAGGCTAGCTGGATGTCAGCTAGTCTTTTTTTGATTTTTTGTCTTTAAATGAAAAAATTTATATATTACTACATTTGTAGAAAAAAACAGCTTGACATTAATCTTCTACGGATGTAGTATATGATTAACTTCTACAAAAGTAGAAGAAACAGATAAAAATGAAGTTACAATTAATGACGAAAGGGGAATTTTTATGAACAGAAAAAGATTTATTACGATTGTTGCTTCGTTATCAGTATTTTGCATGTCAGTGGCTGGAACGGGTGCTGTGTGGGCCACGGATAGCGGGAGTGAGAAGTTTGACCCGCAGCCGGTGAGTTCAGACTGGGAGCAGAAAGATATGAAGGGAACATATGCTTATTTTGTGAGCGGTAAGGACTGGGTTGGTGTTTATAAGTATGATGCAGATGATGATACGCCATTGTTTGCGAAGGCAAGTGACCAGTATGCGGCTTGTTACGAGACGGCTTATTCTGTTGGCAGTGACCTTTATGTGGTAAAGGGATTTGCGAAGGATGTGGATGATATTGGTAAGGTACGTGAGATGGTGGAGAGTATTTCTTATCCGGGAAATCCAGCATTGGATAAGCAGAATGGTTCTGACAATAGTGGAAGTGATCAGAATTCAGAGACAGGGGAAACAGAGGCTTCTGATGAGGTAAATGTGAATACAGATGAGGATGGTGACAATAATAGTTCTCTTGAGACATTGACGCTTGTGAGAGAGAATGGAAGTACTTTCACGATTACTCAGCAAACAAACGGGGATTATTGTTACCGGGATGATGATGGTGTAGGATATACGGATAATGGTGATGAGAGTTATACAGATGAGTATGGGAATACTTATAGGGCTTTAAATGATGAAACACATTACCTGGGAATAACATTAGAGCAGCATACACTGGAGTCTTTTGATGGAGATACGGTTACAGTTACACAGACAACAAATGGAGATTATTATTATCGGGATGATAATGGAACTGGTTTTACTGACAATGGAGACGGAACCTGGACGGACGAAAATGGTAATGATTATACAGAGATAAATTAGCATTGACAGATTATTGTGTGGTTGCTACAATAAAATTATTCCTACAATTGTAGAAGAAATGAGGTGATTTTATTGAAAAAAGCATATCAGCGTCTGCCGGAGTCAGAGTTGGATATTATGCTGGCTTTATGGAACGGGACTCCGCCGATGACTCGGGCAGAGATTGAGAAGCTGGTGAATGTAAAGAAACAATTGGCTCCGACTACGATCTTGTCACTGCTGACCCGATTAGAGAATAAGAATTTCGTTTTTGTGGAGAAGCAGGGAAAGATGAATCTGTATACGCCTCTGGTATCCCAGGAAGATTATCAGGCAAATGAAAGTAAGAGTGTACTGGAGAAACTTTACGGAAATTCTCTTAAGAAGTTTGTGACTTCTCTTTATCAGGGAAAGAAGATAAGTTCAGAGGAAATACAGGATCTCAGTGATTTTCTGAGGGAGTTGGATGAGAAGGAGGAATAAGTGATGGCGGAATTTGCATTACATGTTTTGAAGCTTAATATTATTTCCGCAGTTGTTATTTTTCTTGTGCTGGGGTTATCTGTTTTGTTAAAGAACAGATTTACAGCAAGATGGAAGTACGTGGTCTGGCTGGCTGTTGCAGTGAGTCTGCTGGTTCCTGTGCGACTTCCATCGGATTTTTCCCTTATAAATTTCAAAGTGCCGGGGATTGAGAGCAGTGGGAATGAAAAGATAACTGCGAAGAGAATAACTTCGGCAAATGCAGATTCTGCGAATGTAAATTCTTCTAAGGTAAATTTAGAGGATAGCAGTACTGCAGATAAAAAACTGCAGGATACGGTTGTGACAGACAAAACATCCGCAGACACAGTTTTGACAGATGAAGTGCAGTCTGCTTCAAAATCTGCAGCATTGTCTGGCAGACATATCGTACCGCTGGCTGCAAAGATTTTTATGATCGTATGGCTGGCAGGTGTGGTTATAAAATTACTGGCAGAGATCTGTGCATATTATTTTTCTATGAGAAGCCTGAAACGGATGAGTCTTCCGGTGAATGATCTGATGAAGTGGAAAATGTACCGGGATGTGTGTGAACAGAAAGGGATTGGCCGAAGACCTGAACTGATGCAGAATGCAGGACTCAGTACGCCGCTTCTGACGGGATTATTCCGGACGAAATTGTATCTTCCGGCAGTTGGATATTCAGCGGAAGAGCTGAAGCTGATTTATCATCATGAGCTGACGCATTATTTACATAAGGATTTGTGGTATAAGATGCTTCTGAGAATCTGTGCATCTGTGTACTGGTTTAATCCGGCACTGTTGTTTATGCTGTGGGAAGCTGACAAGGATATTGAGAATCTCTGCGATGCGGAAGTTGTCCGTGTCTGCAGCAGAGCAGAACGTAAACTGTACCGGAAACTTCTGCTGAGAACCGTTGCCATAGATAATCAGGTGCCTTATGTGACGGCAAGTCTGAATGACAGCAGTATGGTTTTTAAAGACAGAATTCTGTATATGCTGAATATGAAGAAGCTTCGGAAGAATATTCTTCCGGGAGTACTTTTGGCGATGGTGCTTGTTGGAGGAAATCTGGTGTTTTGTTTTTCGGGAGAGGTGATTTCCGGGGCGGAGAACACGCAGGATCAGATACCAAAAGACGGAGATGAAACAGGACAGGATTCCGAAGAAGATGCTAAGAAGAGAGAATTGGTTGATATGGTGGCAGCTCATGAAACGTCCGGTGGTCAGCAGCTGACAGGAAAGGGAGATAAGCCGGAGGATTCAAACCGTGATGGTTCGACAGAGAGTTCAGAACAGATTGATGCTGCAGATCAGGAAGAAAATCAGAATCAGACAGGAGTGAATTCTTCTGATGAAATGGGGGAAAATTCTGACGGTCAGAATCCTGATTCGGATAATTCGGGAGATGGTTATTCAGATACAGATAATAATGGAACCTCTGGAGATGATACTACAGATAAAACGGTTATTAATACATCATCATTGACAGTACGAGGAAGTGGCGGCAGTACATTTGAAATTGAAAGGGTGTTGTATTCTGATTATTCTGTTGAGTACAGAGGATATGATGGTGTTGGATATACTGATAACGGAAATGAAAGTTATACAGATGATTATGGAAATACATATCCCGCTTTAACTGATGCAACTCATTATTTGGGAATAACTTTAGAACAGCATACATTAACTTCTTCTGATGGAAACACAGTTACTGTTACACAGACGACAAATGGAGATTACTATTACAGAGACGATAATGGTATTGGTTTCAGTGATAATGGTGATGGAACCTGGACAGATGAAAATGGGAATACTTATACGGAATGATACCATTAGTTTAACCGAATTAAGTCAGACTAAGAGAAAATCGACTTGCAAAATTTAAAATAAGCCCTTCACTGTTACCTTACCCGACAGTGAAAGGCTTGTTTTTTTGCTGGATTTTTTCAGATGAAATTATTTATAGAATAATTCAATAATCTTTAATCCCACTTCAACAGCAATATCCATTCCTTCCACAGTGATATGTTCATAAGGACCATGGAAAGCATGTCCGCCGGTTCCAAGGTTCGGGCATGGGACGCCCATGAAACTTAAGCGTGCTCCGTCTGTGCCACCGCGGATTGGGGTGATAAGTGCAGGAGTTCCGCATTCTTTGCAGGCAGCAGTTGCACAGTCGATTAGTTCCATGCAGGTATCAATGATTTCTTTCATGTTTCTGTATTGTTCTGTAATGGTAAGTTTTACAGTGCCTTCACCCCACTTTTCATTGAGAATCTTGGCGATGTGCTCCATGGTTTTGAGCCTGCAGTCAAAAGATGCTACATCATGGTCACGGATAATATAGTCTAACATAGCAGTGGAGACATTGCCGTTCATGGCATCAAGATGGAAAAATCCTTCGTATTCTTCGGTATCTCTTGGTGTATCTGCAGATGGGAGCATGGAGTTAAATTCAATGGCAACAAGTGCTGCGTTGACCATTGTATTCTTAGAAGACCCCGGGTGTACGTTTACACCGGTAAATTCTACTACTGCTTTGGCAGCATTAAAGTTTTCATACTGGATTTCACCTTCTGTATCGCCATCAAGTGTATAAGCAAAATCAGCTCCAAATTTTTTAACATCAAAATGGGCTGGTCCCATTCCTATTTCTTCGTCAGGGGTAAATGCAATGCAGAGGGGACCATGCGGAATAGTATTGTTATTGAGGTATTCAATTATTGTCATGATCTCGGCAATTCCGGCTTTGTCATCTGCACCGAGGATGGTGGTTCCATCGGAAGTAATGAGAGTTCTGCCTTTTAATGTGGAGAGATGAGGGAACATTTTCGGGGAGAGAACTCTGCCGCTGGTTCCAAGTGCAAGGTTTTTGCCGTCATAATTCGGAGTGATAACCGGAGTAACCGGATGATCGCAGAAATCAGAGACTGTATCCATATGAGCGATAAAGCCCAGTTTTTGGCAGGATTCATATCCTCTGGTTGCCGGAATATGTCCATAGACATAGCAATGTTCATCTACATCGGCATCTTTCACACCCAGTTCCCTTAATTCCTGAACCAGAAGTCTGGCAAGGTCAAACTGATATTGTGTAGATGGGGAAGTACCGGTTTTTTCACTGCTTGGAGTGAATACTTTTACATAAGATAATAGGCGTTCGTATGCTTTCATGAAAAACCTCCTGAGACCGAATTATTTGAAAAAGTTTCGGCTTTAATATAATAAGTATGTTACTGTTCACTCCATTCTCAGTAACGTAGCCCAAATTTATTCCAGATTGCCTGTGGCAATGGAATTTTGGTTTGTATGTCTCGGGATAGTGGTGTGTGAACAGTAACATAAGTATAACATGCGACTGAGATTACGTAAAAATATTTCTTGCATTTTGTAAATAGTTATGATATGATGCTGCTCAAAGAAAAGGGAGTAGCGGCCATCGTTATGAAGAACTGGACTTGTTTTTCCTATAAATGGTACATAAATGCGTCAGAACGGCAGATTAAGAATGCCCGCATTATGATATAATCGGCAAGACTTTTGTTTTAGACATTAAGAGAAGAGCTCATATTATGTCTGAAATGAAAGTCTTTTTCTTTTCTTCAGAAATTTTTAGAAGCAAAATATTTACTTATGCCAAATGGTGAAACGGAGGAGAAAAGTGAACGAAAAAGTAAATCCTTTTAAAAAATTACAGAAGCCGGGAAAACATGTGAAACGTATTGTAATAGGAGCAGCAGGACTGGTGATTATTGCAGGGCTTGCAGGAGATGCTACCTATCAGATCCAGGAGCAGGAACAGGCAGTACTGACAACTTTCGGAGTGCCGAAGGCAGTGGCAGAAACAGGACTGCATTTTAAGATTCCTTTTATACAGAAAGTACAGAAAGTAAATACAACGATCCAGGGATTTCCTATTGGATATAGTATGGGAGATAATTCGGTGGTTGAGAATGAGGGCATTATGATTACCTCGGATTATAACTTTATTGATGTAGATTTCTTTGTTGAGTACAGAATTTTAGAACCGGTAAAATATCTTTATAATTCAGAGGAACCGGAAGATATTCTAAAAAATATTTCTCAAAGCTGTATCCGTACAGTAATCGCAAGTTATGATGTGGATGAAGTACTTACAACCGGAAAAGGTGAAATCCAGAGCAAGATCAAAGAAATGATACTGAAGCAGATGGAGGAACAGGATCTGGGAATCCAGCTTGTGAATATCACAATCCAGGATTCAGAACCGCCCACACAGGAAGTTATGAAAGCATTTAAAGCAGTAGAAACTGCCAAGCAGGGAAAAGAAACTGCTTTAAATAATGCCAATAAATACAGAAACGAAAAGCTTCCGGAGGCTGAGGCAGAAGCAGACCAGATCATTCAGGATGCTGAGGCGCAGAAGCAGGTAAGGATTAATGAAGCGGAAGCTGAGGTTGCACGTTTTAATGCCATGTATGAGGAGTATGTTAAGAATCCGGAGATCACAAAGAAGCGTATGTTCTATGAGGCAATGGAAGATGTGCTGCCGGGAATGAAGATTGTGATTGATAATGGAGATGGAGTGCAGAAGGTTTTGCCGCTAGATTCTTTTACAGGGAACAGTTCAGAGAATCCGACAGAGACACTGAACACGGATCCTGCTCAGGACACACAAGATTTAAATGATTCTGAGAACGAATAAAGAAATGACAGAAAATATTTCATATAAAAAGTGTTTTGGTAAATGAAATACGAAGGATAGAGATATAATTTGGAAAGGACTAATTTATGAAAGGTAAGAAAATTGGAATATTAATTGGTGTGTTTGCAGTGGTTGTAGCTGTCGGAGCGTCGGTAACAGTAACTCAGCAAAATGAATATAAGCTGATCCGTCAGTTTGGTAAGGTTGACAGGGTGATCAGCTCATCGGGAATCAGTTTTAAGATTCCGTTTATAGAGAGTACACAGTCATTGCCAAAGGAAACATTGCTGTATGATCTTGCAGCATCTGATGTAATTACAAAAGATAAGAAAACAATGATCAGCGACAGCTATGTTCTCTGGAAAATCAGCGACCCGCTTAAATTTGCACAGACATTAAACTCTTCTGTGGAAAGCGGCGAAAGTCGAATTAATACTGCTGTGTATAATGCTACCAAAAATGCGATCAGCAGTATGTCACAGGATCAGGTGATCACAAGTCGTGACGGAGAACTGTCTGATATGGTTATGGAGGCAATAGGAACAAACATGGATCAGTATGGAATCGAGCTTCTCAAATTCGAAACCAAGCAGCTGGACCTGCCGGATGATAATAAGGAAGCTGTGTATGAACGAATGATTTCTGAACGAGATAATATTGCAGCGACTTACAAGGCAGAGGGAAACTCCGAAGCAAAGGTGATCCGAAATAAAACAGACAAAGAAGTAGCAATCCAGATTTCTGATGCAAAAAAACAGGCAGAGATCCTGGAGGCGGAGGGTGAACAGGAATATATGAAAATCCTTGCTCAGGCTTATGGAGAAGAGGACAGGAGTGAGTTTTATTCTTTTGTGAGAAGCCTGGATACGCTGAAGACATCTATGAAAGGTGAGGACAAAACAGTGATACTGTCTGCAGATTCACCAATCGCTCAGATTTTTGAAGGAAAATAAAAGAAAGTAACAATAATACACTCTAATTTTTCACCAAATAAATGGAAGATAGACATAGAAGATAAGGAATGTTATAATTTTTTTACAAAGAAATCCTGAAGCAGAAAATGTAAGCATAATCTGGAAATAATATACAGAGAAAACGGAGGAATAGAAAATGCTGACATGTATCAGATCAAAACGGCAGAGAGATGCAGCGGAGTATGCTTTACGAACTATTCAGTCATCATGCATAAGGCCTTATATTAAGACAATATATCTGTATGGCAGTTGTGCACGGGGAGAAGAGAAATATAGCAGTGATGTTGATCTGTTTCTGGAACTGTCAGAGTCATTCCGCTCCCGGCCGGAACTTAAAAAATATCTTTATCTTCTAAAATCAGAAGTATCCTCTGAGGAATTGGATGATGCAGAAACGGATCTGAAAATTGTAGTTGGCGATGACTGGAAAAGGAACAAAATGCTGTATTATACAAATGTGCGAAAGGAAGGAATTCAGATATGGCCTTGAACAGTTATTTTGATTTTGCAGAAAATGATTTTCAATATTTTAAAGCCTCTTATGATGCGGGGATAGTTGCAAATATGATGGGTGCCATGGCGCAGGGAATATGCGAAAAATATATGAAGCATCTGATATCAGAATACTATAAACCGGATGATGCTATACAACAGAAAGATTTTGAAAATATTTTGCGTACACATAGTCTGAACAGATTGATGAAATTTCTAAAAGGAAATATGGGAACAGAGTTTTCAAAAAATACGCAGACACATATGAGAATGATAGATGGTTTCTATTTTTCAACCAGATATCCTGGTGACGATAGCATAGAGATAGATGGTGATGATGTGGAAACCTGTAATGATGCAATAGAATTGTGCAGAACAGAAGTTTTAGAGTTAGAACGAGAATTAAAAAAGTGTGAGGTATAAACAGAAATTGCGTTACGTAACACAGAAAATCTACTATGAATATCGTTGATACTGTATTTGAAATGAAAGACGGCAAGATCTCATGAGCCTGATCTCAGAGAATAGAAAAGAGGCTGTTGCACTAATTGCTTATGTAGTGTGATAGCCTTGTGTATTGTGAACTGAAAATTTGTTATTGAAATGTAAGGAATAAATTTTTAACAACCGTAGCAAGAATTCCCTCACCTCTATAGATGATGGGATGAATTGCACATTCGAGCATATCTGACTTAAGTTTCGAGCATATCTGCTCAAATTCATAAAAAATTTTAGAGATAAAATGAAACTTGACGAACGATATGAATGTGGATATAATAGGTTCAGAAATAAAAAAATTGGAATTTTTAACCGGATTTGACCGGCCCTGATATTGCTAAGGAGGAACATGTTATCATGAAAATCGGAAATGATATTTATTATGTAGGTGTAAATGATCATCAGATAGATCTGTTTGAAGGTCAGTATGTAGTGCCAAACGGTATGTCCTATAACTCATATGTGATCATGGATGAAAAGATCGCAGTTATGGATACTGTAGATGCTAATTTCAAAGATGAATGGCTTGAAAATGTAGCCAGAGTCCTGGACGGTGCGAAACCGGATTATCTGGTAGTACAGCATATGGAGCCGGATCATGCCGCAAATATCGAGAACTTCATGAAAGCATATCCTGACACAACCGTAGTTGCAAATACCAAGACCTTCACTATGATGGGAAATTTCTTCAGAAACCTGAATCTGGACGGAAAGAAACTGGTGGTTGCAAACGGTGACAGCCTTACACTTGGAAAACATGTGCTGACTTTCGTATTTGCACCAATGGTTCACTGGCCGGAGGTTATGGTTACCTATGACAGCACTGATAAGGTTCTGTTTTCAGCAGATGGTTTCGGCAAATTCGGAGCACTTGACGTAGAAGAAGACTGGGACTGCGAAGCATGCCGTTACTATATCGGAATTGTTGGAAAATACGGTGCACAGGTTCAGAAACTTCTGAAAGCTGCCGCAACTCTGGATATCCAGACAATCTGTCCGCTTCATGGACCGATCCTTACAGAGAATCTGGGACATTACATTGAGAAATACGATATCTGGTCCTCCTACAAAGTGGAGAGCGAAGGTGTTGTGATCGCCTATACATCTGTATATGGAAACACAAAGAAAGCAGTAGAACTTCTGGCACAGAAACTGGAAGAAAAAGGTTGCCCGAAAGTAACTGTATTTGACCTTGCAAGAGATGACATGGCAAAAGCAGTGGAAGATGCTTTCCGTTACGGCAAACTGGTACTTGCCACAATTACATACAACGGAGATATTTTCCCATTTATGCGTACCTACATTGAGAACCTTACAGAACGCAGCTACCAGAACCGTACCATCGGTCTCATCGAAAACGGAAGCTGGGCACCTGCAGCAGCAAGAATCATGCAGGGAATGTTCGAAAAGAGCAAAAATATCACATGGCTTGAAAATAATGTAAAGATCACTTCTTCCTTAAGCGAAGCAAACGAAGCAGAGATTGAGGCTATGGCAGAGGAACTCTGCAAATAATTGATAATTGTAAACAGCAGGATCGAAAGATTCTGCTGTTTTTCAGAATAAGATAAACCCGGTTACTGAGAACGGAGTGCACAAGTAACTAAACCCGTAAGAGAAAGGCAGGAACAAAGCATGACAGTAGCAGAAGTTGTAAAGAAAATGGTAGAGTATTCCAAGGGAGATCTTCATGACATCAACCATTTCATGAAAGTATACGCATATGCAAAAACAATCGCAGAGGGCGAAAATCTGTCACCGGAGCAGCAGAAGCTGGTGGAGGTGACTGCGGTTGTCCACGACATTGCCTGCCCTCTCTGCAGAGTAAAATACGGAAATGCCAACGGCAAACATCAGGAGGAAGAAAGTGCGGCACTGATAGAGGAATTTTTCGCAGATTCAGATCTGCCGAAAGAATTTGTAGATCGTGTTTCTTATATTGTAAGTCATCATCATACAATAACCGGAATCGATGGTATTGATTATCAGATCATGATAGAGGCAGATTATCTGGTAAATGCAGATGAGAGTAATTTCTCCGGAAACAATGTGAGAAATATGCTGGAAAAAGTATTCAAAACAGAGACAGGAAAATTCCTGCTCCAGTCTATGTATCAGAAGAGGCTGAATGCTGAAGAATAAAAGGAAAACATTAAGAAAGATTATGAGTGATAAAAACCGGTGCAGAAATGTGCCGTTTTTTTTTGTGGGAAAATCTAGGGATTATAATTTGTTTGTATTACAATTATATGCGGACGAGAAGTTATAATAACTATAAAAATTCGGTACCTGAAAATTTATTTAAAAGATATGAAACTTTTCTCTATAATTCCCCATCTAATAAGTGTAAAACAAAACAACAAAGCTTCATTCGAATGAAACATATTTGTAAAAACATAAGAGCTACTGGACATGAAGTAAACAGTAACACATAAAACTCTAAGCAAGGAGGATCAGCATTTGATACAGTTGGTAAAACGCTCCATCTCAGGAGATGCGGATGCATTTCTGGAACTGATGGAAAAGAATTCTCTGGCAATGTACAAGGTGGCGAGGGGAATCCTTGATAATGATGAGGATGCCGCAGATGCCATGCAGGATACCATACTTACCTGCTTTGAAAAAATACATACACTGAAGAATCCGGAATATTTCAAAACCTGGATGACCCGTATTCTGATCAATGAATGCAATAAAATCCACAGACATTATAAAAACTTCAGCAGAGCCGAAGAACTTCCGGAAGTCCCCGGACAGGATATGTCCATTGAGGAATTTGAGTTCAAGGAAATGCTTGGAATGCTGGACGAATCCTACAGGATCATACTGGTTCTGTATTATGTAGAGGGATTTCGGATCGCAGACATTGCTTCTATATTAAATATGAATGAAAACACTGTAAAAACCAGACTGGTCAGAGCCCGTATGCAGCTAAAGCAGGAATATACTTCAGCAGAAGATAATATTCAGAAGAAGAGACTGCAGCAGAAAAAAAAGAAAAACAGAGAATTCACAGGTATAGCAGAAGGTTTGCAGAATATCAGAATGAAAATCTGAGAACAGGATCAGTAACAGCAGGAAACATAACAGTAAGTTCAAGAAAGGAATGAAGTGATCATGGCGAAGAAGTTGGATTTTGATAAAGAAAAGAATAACAGAAATGACAATGCGATAGAGGAAATCATGCAGGCAGAGTTTCCATTGCCAAAGCAGGCAGAAGATGCAAAAAACGAAGCATTTTCCAGAATCAGAGAAATGGCAGCAGCTTCTGGACATACGGAAAATACAGAGAATATGGTGCAAAGATTACAGGAGAAATCAACAGAAAAATCAACAGAAAAATCAACAGGAAGTTCCGGAAAGAAATCCACAGGAACAGCAAAATCGCACAAGAAATTCAAAACAGTATACAAAACAGCTTTGGGACTGACTGCAGCTGCAGCTGTATTTTCAACAGTATGTATCACAAATCCGGCATTTGCAGAGAACATCCCTCTGGTTGGAAATGTATTTAAGCAGCTCGGTAATTCCATGGGATTTTATGGTGATTATTCGAAATATGCAAAGCAGTTGACAGATTCTGCAGAAGATGCAGAGTTGGCAGATACTAATGAAAGTCAGGAGGACGGAGGTAATCCTCAAAGTGCTCAGGCTGAGGATCAGAATACAACAGAAAATAACAATGCAGATAAAACGAAAGACAATGAATCATACAGTAAAACAGTAGATGGAACAACTGTCACGCTTTCAGAAGTATACTGTAATGAAATGGCTCTGTACCTGTCCATGACAATCCATACAGAGGATAAATTCCCGGATACATTCATTACATCTGATGGAAAACCCAATATTAAGCTCAGCGAGAATTCTACAGTGAAATATGATTACATGGATGAAAAAAGTAATCTGTTCAATGCTTATCTGGATGGAAAAATGCTGGATGATAACACCTATGCAGGAGTTTTGCGTATTCCTGTAGAAGATATGACAGTGGATGATGCAGGATGGACAAAATTTTATGAGGTGCGTAACGCATTTTTCAAAGAAAAAGGGATTGATGTAGATTCTGAGGACTTTAGTTTTGACAAGTTAGCCCAGACACTGGGAATGGATGAATACAGTGATGAGAACCTTCCTCAGGTGGGAGGTCCGGCAATCAGCGATTATGTCAAAGACATCAAGGTACCTGACAGGTTTGCCATGGAGCTGGATCTGAAAGATATTGTGGGTACTCTTCCGGATGACCAGGATACTACCCCGGATATCCCTCAGGATCTGCGGGATGAATATAATCAGAAAATGGCAGAGCATGGAATCAGCACAGATGATGCAGATTATGAGAGCCTGACAGAAGAACAGAAGGATCTGGAACATCAGTTTTTCACTGAGATGTGGAATGAGTATTTTGAACGGTATCCTGAGGCAATTGAAGGTAATAACAGATATAACTCATGGACACTGAAGGGTGACTGGAAGTTCAACGTAGATGTAGAGAAAAATACTTCCGATACGGTTAAAAAGGATGTAAATGTGGTAGATGAAAATGGAGATGGTGTTCTCTCCATTACGAAAACACCATTTGAGATCACTATGAAAATGCAGGATCCGGAAGCAAAGTATTTTGCAGTTATGCTGGATGCCAATGGAGATATCATGCCATATGGAGGCGTGTCAAACAGCAATAACACATATGCGATACAGGACAGAGACATTTCCACTGTATATATTTATCTTTGTGACTACTATGAGTATATGGACGAGCTGAAAGGCTACTACTGGTCCGATGACTACGAAGAAAAAGCAAAGACCAAGACTTTCAAACAACTCCTGGATGAGCGTGCAGTTGCCAGCGCAGAAGTGCATTTTGATACAGATAAATAATGATGTTAGGGTCAAAAGGTATTTTGCCCCTAACCTGATATCAAAAAATAAAGTATCATAACTGAGACAGCATCTTTCCAATTTTCTACAGAAAGATGCTGTTTTAATTATTTTGAGAAAAAAGGTCAGAAAAACAGTAGAATCTGAGCCAAGTTAATGTTACAATGTAGGCGTCTCAAAAAAAGAGTGCAGAAGGGAGCCAAAACAAAATGGACTACGCAAAAGAATCTTTAAAAATGCATTATGACTTAAAAGGTAAAATTGAGGTTGTATCAAGAGCCAAAGTAGATTCCAAAGATGCTTTAAGCCTTGCTTACACACCGGGTGTTGCTCAGCCTTGTCTGGAGATCCAGAAGGATGTAAACAAGAGTTATGATCTGACAAGACGCTGGAATACAGTTGCTGTTGTAACAGACGGAACTGCGGTACTTGGACTGGGAGATATCGGACCGGAAGCTGGTATGCCTGTTATGGAAGGTAAATGTGTACTCTTTAAAGAATTTGGCGGTGTAGATGCGATTCCGCTCTGCGTCCGCAGTAAAGATGTTGATGAGATCGTTAAGACAGTAAGCCTCCTGGCAGGATCCTTTGGAGGAATCAATCTTGAGGATATTTCCGCACCAAGATGCTTTGAAATCGAAAAGAAACTGAAAGAATGCTGTGATATTCCGATCTTCCATGACGATCAGCACGGAACAGCAGTTATCACACTTGCAGGTGTTATTAATGCGCTGAAACTGGTTGGCAAGAAGCTTGATGAAGTGAAGATCGTTACTTCCGGAGCAGGTGCTGCAGGTATCGCTATCATCAAACTGTTAATGTCCATGGGACTTAAAAACGTAATCATGACAGACAGAAAGGGTGCAATCTACGAAGGCAGAGAAGGATTAAACCCGATTAAAGAAGAGATGGCTAAGATTACAAACTTCAACAAAGAGAAAGGTACTCTTGCAGAAGTGATCAAAGGCGCAGACATCTTCATCGGTGTATCCGCACCTGGAACACTGACACAGGATATGGTCCGCTCAATGGCAAAAGATCCTATCATCTTTGCATGTGCAAATCCGGTACCTGAAATCTTCCCTGACGAAGCAAAAGCAGCAGGCGCAGCAGTGGTATCCACAGGACGTTCTGATTACCCGAACCAGGTAAACAACGTACTCTGCTTCCCGGGACTTTTCCGTGGTGTACTGGACGCAAGAGCATCAGATGTTAACGATGAAATGAAAGTTGCAGCAGCATATGCAATTGCAGGTCTGGTAAGTGACGAAGAATTAACAGCGGAATATATTCTTCCGGCAGCATTTGACCCACGCGTAAAAGACGCTGTAGCTAAAGCTGTAGCAGAAGCAGCAAGAAAATCAGGCGTAGCAAGGATCTAACCGAATAGAATAATGAAGCCCTCTGTTTTCATGTGAGCAGCATGCAGACAGAGGGCTTTTTTGCACAATATTCAATCTGACCTCTAAAAAATTCAAAAAATTGGTCATTGAAATAATGACACATTTCGCGTATGATAACTTCAACATATTGATGCGTCAATATATAAAAATCTGATAGTGAGAATCAAACAGGCAATCTGGCTTATTGATATGGGCCTTCTATCAGATCATATGAGAGGGGACAGTTATTATGAATACTCAGAACAGCACAATTACAAAACTTGCAGAGACAGCTCTTATGGCTGCGTTATGCTATGTATCTTTTACATTCCTGCAGATTAAGATCCCTGTACCGGGCGGTGATGCAACATCCATCCATATCGGAAATGCATTCTGCGTACTGGCAGCACTTCTGATCGGCGGTGTATACGGCGGATTATCCGGTGCCATCGGAATGGGAATCGCAGACCTGATGGATCCTGTATATATCACAGGCGCACCAAAGACATTTGTACTGAAATTCTGTATTGGCCTGATTACAGGTCTGGTAGCACATAAGATTGCAAAGATTAATGAAAGTACAGATAAGAAGTATGTTTTCAAATGGAGTGTGATTGCCTCTGTAGCAGGTCTTGCGTTTAATGTTGTGGCAGATCCGATCGTAGGATATTTCTACAAACAGTATATTCTCGGACAGCCTCAGGAACTGGCACAGGCACTTGCAAAAATGAGTGCTGTAGCGACATTATTCAATGCAGTTGTTTCGGTGATTCTGGTAGCAGTGATCTACAATGCAGTACGTCCGGTACTGATCAAGAGCCATCTGCTTACAATCACCGGTAAGAAAAAAGAACAGGCAGCATAAACGGAAACAAAATGAATAAGACATAATAAAACAGCATTTCGGGTGCAGAACCTGAAATGCTGTTTTATTATGTTACAGGAAATTATTCCGTAATGTTCTGCGCAGAAGTTTTTACTTGTCTGACGAAGGAAAAACAGGCACAAGCCATAGGATACAATTCAAAGAGTATGCACTTTTTTGACCTCAAAGTAGCACTTTTTTGGACATAGTGTAATAAGATAGAAAAAAGAAATTGTGCATATTTAACAAATGACGAAAAAGAAAGATAAAAAAATTCAAACTTATGCGAAAAAGGTCTTGCTATTTCAGAAACAAAGTGGTATTATACAACTATCAAAAAACCTTATGCGCAAAAGGTAAAAAGAAACAGTTAAAAAAATGACGAGGTGACGAAAATGAAGAAAAAAGTATTTGCAACACTTTTAGCAGTATCTATGATCGCATCAATGGTTCCGGCAGCAGTATCCGTACAGGCAGCAGACGGTGACAGTATTCGTCTTGTAAACGGTAAGATCGAAGTTGACGCTCAGCTGAAGAAATTAGCTGAAATGTATGAGAAAGAAACAGGAACTAAAGTAGAAATCGAATCCATGGGCGGCGGAATCGATATCCAGGGTACTCTGAAAGGATACTACCAGTCAGATAACATGCCTGACATCTTCGTAAACGGTAGTGGAGCAGACTTTGCTAACTGGACAGATATGTTAGTAGATATGAGCGATCAGGAATGGGCTTCTGATACAGATGCAGCTTATGTTGATGAGAGCCAGGGTACAATCGGTTTCCCATATACAACAGAAGCAATCGGTCTTGCATATAACAAAGACATCCTTGATAAAGCGGGAATTGATCCTTCCACATTAACAAGTCCGGATGCAATCAAAGAAGCATTTGAGACAATTGATTCCAAGAAAGATGAACTTGGACTGACAGCAGTTGTAGGTTATGCAGCAGAACCAGTTAACCTTTACTGGTCAACAGGTAACCATTTATTTGGTACATATCTGGATGAAGGTCTTGACAGAGATGACACTACTTACATTGACATGCTCAATGATGGCGGTAAACTTGACGAAGGCCGTTTCACAGATTTCGCTAACTTTGTAGGTCTTCTGAACCAGTATTCAGATCCTGCGCTCCTTGTTTCCGGTACATATGATCAGCAGATTCTGAACTTCTCATCCGGTAAATATGCATTTGTTACACAGGGATCTTGGATCGGTGCAACAATGGTTGGTGATGACGCTGACGCTTACAAAGAAGCTGGTAACTTCGAAGTTGGTATGATCCCGTACGCATTCGAAGATGGACAGGATACAATCCTTACAAGCTCCCCATCCTGGTGGTCCGTATACAAAGATGGTAATGTAGAAGCAGCAGAAGCATTCCTTCAGTGGCTGACAACAGACGAAGCTCAGGAAGTCCTCGTAAAAGAAGCTGGATTCGTAAGTCCATTCAAATCCTGCACAATCGTAGGCGACGATCCGTTTGCTCAGACAATTACTGATTATCAGAAAGCAGAAAAGACATCCGCATGGCACTGGTCAATTCCAGGTTTCAAAGAAGGTATCGCACAGAACTATACAGGTCAGGTATTTGCTGACTATGCATCTGGAAGCCTTGATGAAGCTGGATTTGTAAAGACAATGCAGCAGGTTCTTGAAAGTGCATATGCAAACTAATAATTGAAACTTATGGGCGGCGCTTATGTTGCCGCCCACTTTTATTTGCGCTGCATACCTGAGTAAAGGTCCGGCAGACCTTTACCCAGGTACGCAAAAAGTTTAAGACGCATTGATTTTTGCTTTGAAATAAGAAATAGGAAGGATGAAGGCAAAATGAATACAAACAGTGCTAGTAAAAAAGCAATTTCCATGGTATGCCTGATAGCCGGTATTATTTTACTGGCAGCAGCATTGATTCAGGATATTTCCGGAAGCGGAGCTGGCTGGAGAGGTCCGGCGCTGATCATCGGTGCAATTGGCATCTTACTGGGAATGTATTTATTCCCAACATTAAAACATCACAGAAGCATCGTTAACTTTATATTTGTATTTCCGTTGTTATTTACATTTGTAGTAACAGTTATTATTCCATTATGCCTTGGTGTATTCTATTCCTTTACAGACTGGAATGGAATCAAGATGACAGGATTTATAGGATTTGCAAACTATAAGGCAATGTTCAGTGAACCAAGTTTCCTCTGGTCACTGATCATCACAATTCTGTTTGTAGTTCTGAATATGGTTCTGGTAAATGTAGTAGCGTTTATGCTTGCATTACTCTGTACCTCTAAGATTAAGGGACTCTCATTCTTCAGAGCTTCCTATTTCCTGCCAAACCTGATCGGCGGTATCGTACTTGGTTATGTATGGCAGTTCGTATTTAACAACGTACTGATCAAGATGACAAATAATATTTCACTTCTGTCAAAGACAAACACAGCTATGATGGCTATCATCGTTGTTTATATCTGGCAGTATGCAGGTTATATCATGCTGATCTATGTAACAGGTCTGACACAGGTACCTAAAGATGTACTGGAAGCATCTCAGATCGATGGCGCAAATGCAGTTACAACATTATTTAAGATTAAGATTCCGATGATCGCAGCTACAATTACAATCTGTACATTCCTTACCTTAACATCAGCATTCAAACAGTTCGATGTTAACATGGCTTTGACAAATGGTACAGGTTCTGTCGCAAGTTTCTTCGGAAACTATCTGACAAACGGTACTCAGATGCTGGCTCTGAATATTTATAATACAGCGATCTCCAAGAACAATTATGCACTTGGTCAGGCGAAAGCTATTCTGTTCTTCATTATCCTGGCTGCTGTATCTATTATTCAGGTTAGAATTTCCAATAAGAAGGAGGTTGAAATGTAATGGTTACGAAGAAAACTCCAAAGGTAGTGCTTACAGCTGTTGCGATTGTTATCGCAGCGTACATATTATCTCCTTTCTATCTGGTACTTATTAATACATTTAAGAATGCAAACGGTATTGTTGCCAACCCTGTAAGCTTTGCAGGTGCAAGCTTTGCACAGTTTAAGACAAATATTTCAAACGTTGTCAACAACTCTAACTTCAGTTTCTGGAGTGCATTCGGAACATCTGCGACCATTACAGTTGTTTCCCTTGTATTACTTGCTTTATTCGGTGGTATGGCTGCATGGGTTATCTGCCGTAACAAGACAAAATGGTCTACAGCTATTTACATGACATTCATCGCATCCATGACAATTCCTTTTCAGGTAGTCATGCTTCCTCTGGTTTCTACATTCCGTGATGTAGGTAAATTCCTTGGAATCAATATGCTTCAGTCTATCCCTGGTATCGTATTTGCATACTGTGGATTCGGTGGTGCCATGACAGTATTTATCTTAACTGGTTTTATTAAAGGTATTCCATATGAACTGGAAGAAGCTGCAGCGATTGACGGATGTTCTCCTGAGGGAACTTTCTTCCGCATTATCCTTCCGCTTCTGAAACCGGTTATTGTTACTGTTACTATTCTGAATGGTATGTGGATCTGGAACGATTACCTTCTTCCTTCTCTGATGTTAGGACAGAATGGTAAGGTTAAGACTCTTCCGGTTGCTGTACAGGCGTTTGTTGGTTCTTATGTTAAGCAGTGGGATCTGATCCTTACTGCAGCACTCCTGGCAATGATTCCGATGATCATCGTATTCCTGCTTGCTCAGAAGCAGATTATGAATGGTATGGTTGAGGGTGCTATTAAATAGGCTTGCAAATACTTTTTGAATAGCTGTCGTTTCCTCATTTATTGGGGACGACAGCTTTTTTATGGTTTCAAAGGGGACGCGAAGAAAAATAAATGTTTTGAACCACGGCTGCGGGGGCAGGAACTCTAAGAGTTGCTACACCCCCTGTAGATGTGGTTCAAAACATTTATTTTTCTTCGCTGTGAACTGGCTGGTACTGTGAATGATAGTATGGAAGTGTGTTATCGGATATGGAGTAAAGAAAAAACGGAACAGAAACGGAATAGAAAATGATAGTATGAATTTATTGATATGGGGTTGAAATGTTGTTTTTTTTATAGTAATGTAGATGATACAACGCTTAAGGCGAGGGCTGTCTCGGGACAGTCTGTTTTTGTGAAGAAGGATGAGGAAAAGTTTTATGGAGAGGACGAAAGAAAGGTCATCGTTTCGTAAGAAGTTTATCGGTGACAGGAAGTTTTATATGATGGTTCTGGCTGTGGCTGTTCCGATCATGATTCAGAATGGAATTACGAATTTCGTGAGTCTGCTGGATAATATTATGATCGGGCGGATCGGTACGGAGCAGATGTCGGGGGCTTCCATTGTGAATCAGTTGATTTTTGTCTATAATCTGTGCATTTTCGGAGGGGTATCCGGAGCGGGTATTTTCACGGCGCAGTATTTTGGACAGAAGGATCACGAGGGTGTGAGGCAGACATTCAGATATAAGTTCTGGATGGCTGTGATTCTGACGATTGGAACGATTTTGATGTTTCTGACTGTTGGAGAGAATCTGATCAGTATGTATCTGCAGGGAGAGGGTACTGCGCAGCAGATTGCAGATACGCTTAAGTATGGAAAGCAGTATCTGGATATTATGCTGTTGGGACTGCCGCCGTTTATGATGGTGCAGATTTATTCTAGCACTCTGAGAGAGTGCGGAGAGACTGTTCTGCCAATGAAAGCAGGAGTTGTGGCAATCTGTGTGAATCTGTTGTTTAATTATCTGTTGATCTATGGTGTATTTTTCTTCCCGAGACTGGGTGTGAGAGGTGCGGCAATCGCAACTGTGCTGTCACGTTATGTGGAGGCTGCAATTGTAATAGGCTGGACACACAGGCATACGGAGAAAAATGCATTTGCAAAGGGGCTGTACAGCACGCTTAAGGTTCCTGCGAATCTGACAAAGAAGATTCTGGTCAAGGGTACACCGCTGTTGTTTAATGAGACTTTATGGGCTTCTGCCATGGCGATGCTGACTCAGTGTTATTCGATTCGAGGGCTGAATGTGGTTGCTTCGCTGAATATTTCCAATACCATCAACAATGTGTTTAATATTGTATTTATTGCGCTGGGAGATTCTGTTGCGATTATTGTGGGACAGCTTCTGGGTGCGGGAGATATGAAGAAAGCGAGAGATACAGATAACAAGATGATCGCGTTCTCAGTGATGTGCTGTACCTGTGTGGCAATGGTGATGTTTGTTATGGCGCCGCTGTTTCCGATGCTTTATAATACCAATGATGAGGCAAGGGAGCTGGCGAAGTATCTGATTATGATCACTGCATTCTTTATGCCGCAGAATGCGTTTTTGCATGCAACCTATTTTACTCTGCGTTCCGGTGGAAAGACGATTATTACGTTCCTGTTTGACAGTGTGTTTATCTGGTGTGTCAGTGTGCCGATCGCGTTTGTGCTGAGTCGTTATACAGGGATTCATGTGCTTGTGATTTATGCATGTGTGCAGCTGGCAGATTTGATTAAGTGTGTGATTGGATTTGTGCTGGTTAAGAAGGGTGTGTGGCTGCAGAATATTGTTTCATCATGATAAAAATTTTCAATAACATTTGGCTTGACTAACCGATATACTATAGTGTATCATCAGTGAAAGTCAATTAGAAACAGTCTTATAAAACTATTATAATATGACTTGTTGTTTGATTCACATCATGCTATTTGTGAATTGATATATGTAACATTAATTCTCTTTGCACTGCATTACATTCAACAGAATGCGAGATCAACAGTACAAACTGAGCAGGCGATGCCCGAGATGCTCGAGGGCGTGGGGCCGGGCCGCGTGAAGCGGCAGCAGATATGAAAATTTTCAGACATATCTGTGGGACAGTGTATGTTCCGCAGGTGTGTCTTTTTGTTTTCTGAAAAGTATGTTTTGGAAAGATTTTCTTTTAGAGGGATTTTTTTAGGAGGATTTTCTGAGACAGGTGCAGTTCCGAAATACAAAAAGACCCCTGTAAGACCGCACTTTGATAAGTCACAGAAAGGAAATATGTTTTCTGACTGTGGCGCAATGTATGTGACATAAGAAGAACCTGTAAACTCAAATATAGGAAAGTACAAAAGCTTATATATTTGAAAAGAAAATTTAGGAGGTCCTGGTTATGGAACAGACAAAAAAATTAAACATGACAGCAATGTCAGACAAGACAAACAGTAACACGACAGCTAAGAAGGAAGAGCCTGCATGGGAACATAAGGTGGCAATGAAGGTATCAGGTGTGAGTATTGCAGTAAACCTGTTACTTTCCTTATTTAAATTACTTGCCGGAATTGTGGCACATTCAGGTGCCATGATCTCAGATGCGATTCATTCAGCATCTGATGTGGGAAGTACTTTCGTAGTAATAGTCGGTGTGAATTTATCCAGCAAAAAATCCGATAAGGAGCATCAGTATGGACATGAGCGGATGGAATGTGTATCTTCCATTATTTTGTCCGGGTTACTTCTGGCAACCGGTATCGGAATCGGTATGAATGGAATTGAGAACATTATTAAGAGTACTTCAGGAGCAAGCATTGCAATTCCTGGAACATTGGCACTGATTGCGGCAGTTGTTTCTATTGTAGTGAAGGAGTGGATGTTCTGGTATACCAGAAGTGCTGCGAAGAAAATAAATTCCGGTGCACTGATGGCGGATGCATGGCACCATCGTTCAGATGCAATGTCTTCTGTTGGTGCATTTATCGGTATCCTGGGTGCAAGACTTGGCTTCCCGATCCTGGATCCACTTGCCAGTGTTGCAATCTGTGTACTGATTGTGAAAGCATCTGTAGATATTTTCAGAGATGCCATCGATAAGATGGTTGACCATTCCTGCGATGAGGCAACAGAAGAGAGCATGAGAGAAGTGATCATGGGAGTGAAAGGAGTGAAGGGAATCGACCTTCTCCAGACACGATTATTTGGTTCTAAGATGTATGTGGATATTGAAATCTCAGCAGATGGTGAGATTCCACTGAATGAGGCACATGACGTTGCAGAGAATGTTCATCATACTATAGAGAAAAATTTTAAAGACGTAAAACACTGCATGGTTCATGTGAATCCGGTGAATGAGTAAATAAAAAGCGAGACTGTCCGAAGTATAATCTGGGCAGTCTTTTTTTATTGAGTGATCATCTATGTGTTAAAGTTAAGCGAAACTTTTATTTTCTGTTCCTAGTGGAAATTTTACATAAATATAACATGGACATTCCATGGAATTGATATTCAAAGTTTATAATTCTAAACGTTATGGGATGTCAGAGTCAAAAGGTTTGACAAACGAAAGGATTTATTTATGAAAAAACAACAGAAAAAAAGCAAAGAAATTACAGCACCTGTATATATGATGAACAGAGAACTGTCCTGGCTGAAGTTTAATGAGAGAGTTTTAAATGAGGCGGGAAATCCAAGAGTTCCGCTTGCGGAGAGACTGACATTTGCTGCTATTTATCAGTCAAATCTGGATGAATTTTACAGAGTCAGAGTCGGAACTCTGATGGATCAGATGGAAGCATCTGAAATAATCCGTGAGAACAAAACCAATATGACCAGTGAAGAACAGGTAACTGCAATCCTTCAGGCCACCAGAAATCTGGATCAGAAAAAGGCAGCTATCTATGAACAGCTTATGGGAGAACTGGAGCCTTACGGAGTACGTCTGATCAATTTTAACAGATTATCTGCAGAGGAAGGCAAGCTTCTGGAAACATATTTTGATCAGGAGATTGCACCGTATCTGTCTGCAAATATTGTGAGCAAACAGCAGCCATTTCCATTCCTGAAAAATAAAAATATTTATGCAGTGGCATCACTGATGAGCAAGGGTGGAAAAACAAAAACAGCCATTATCCCATGCAGTAATACTGTATTCAGACGTTTGATCGATATTCCCACAAGAAAAGGGACTTTCATGCTTTCAGAGGAGCTGATCCTTCATTTTCTGCCGAAAATGTTTAAGAATTATGAGATCAGGGAGAAAGCGCTGCTCCGTATTACCAGAAATGCAGATATTGATACAGAAACCATTTATGATGAGGATCTGGATTACAGGGATGCAATGGAGAATCTGATCAAGCAGAGAAGACGAATGAATCCTGTAAGAATGGAGTTATCCAGAGAATTAAATAAAAAGATGATAAGTTCACTCTGTAAGGAGCTTCATGTGGATAAAGAACACGTATTTTTGACCAGAGTTCCGCTTGATATGTCCTTTGTATTCGGACTTCAGGGGTATCTGAGAAATACTGCCCAGGACAAACTTTTCTATCAGAGAAGAGCTCCCAGAATGACACCGGAGCTGGATGATAAGAGCCTTTTGATTCCACAGATTATGAAGAAAGATGTACTGTTATCCTATCCATTTGAAAATATCAGATCTTTTATTAATCTTCTGAATGAGGCTGCAAAGGATGATTCTGTTGTATCCATCAAGATGACATTATATCGTCTGGCGGACAAGAGTCAGATTGTAGATGCTCTGGTGGAAGCAGCAGAAAATGGAAAAGAAGTTGTTGTACTTGTAGAGTTGAGAGCCAGATTTGATGAGGAAAGCAATATTGAATATTCCAGAAAACTGGAAGAAGCTGGCTGCAGAGTAATCTATGGACTGAATGGATATAAAGTACATTCCAAGCTGTGCCTGATCTCCAGAAAAACAGATAAGGGTGTGTCCTATATCACACAGATCGGTACAGGTAATTATAATGAAAAAACATCTGCACTTTACACAGATCTGTCACTGATCACAGCAAATCAGGAAATCGGAAAAGAAGCAGCAGAAGTGTTTGCAGCTCTTCTGAAAGGGGAAGTTGTTGAGAAATCCAATCTTCTTCTGGTTGCACCGAAATGTCTGCAGAACAGAGTTCTGGATATGATACAGGAAGAAATCGACCAGGTGAAACAGGGAAACGAAGGATATATTGGAATCAAAATCAATTCCCTGACAGATAAGGTGATCATCAATAAACTGGTAGAAGCATCTCAGGCAGGTGTTAAGATAGAAATGGTTGTCAGAGGTATCTGCTGTCTGATTCCGGAGATAAAAGGATACACAGAGAATATCAAGGTTATAAGTATTGTAGGACGTTATCTGGAGCATTCCAGAATCTACCGTTTCGGTACAAAAGAAAGAGAAAAAATATATATTGCATCTGCTGACTTTATGACAAGAAATACAGTCCGTCGTGTGGAGGTGGCTGCTCCGGTTCTTAATGAGAAATTAAAAGAACGTCTGGACTGGATGTTCGAGACCATGATGAATGATGATGAAAAAGGAAAGAGACTGACAGAAACAGGAAATTATGCAGACAGAAGCCTGAATGATGTCAAACTCAATTCCCAGGAAATCTTTTATGCCATGGCATACAGCAATGCAGAGAAAATCCAGAAAAAAAGAGAAGATTGAAAAGTAGAAGATTAAGAAGAAATATTTGTTGACAATATTGTAGATTGCCTGAAAAAGATACTATGTGGATCAGTATAATAGATTCATATAGTATCTTTTTGATTACTTCTATGATTACTTTTGATTATCCGAGATAAAACGAAAACGCCCGAAAACCAGTAAATACAAGGCTTTCGAGCGTTTTTAAGAGCAGGGGATGAGAGAATCGAACTCCCACCAAAGGTTTTGGAGACCCCTATCATACCATTTGACCAATCCCCTATCAAAACCAACTTGTAAAATTTCTTTTACTGTTGCAATTATACATATAAAAGCAACGATTGTCAAGCTTATTGTGCATTTTTATTATAAAGAATTTTACAAAGAAAGAGCGGAGATGGAGGGATTTGAACCCTCGCACCGGTTGCCCGGCCTGCCGCATTTCGAGTGCGGTCCCTTCAGCCTCTTGGGTACATCTCCATATTAAGATTAGAAACAGTTCTGAAGTGTAACTGGAACTGTTTTTTATTATATAAGGAATCTACGGAAAGGTCAATTCTTTTTTTATTGACGAATTGGTTTTGCTGTAATAAGATAATAACAAAATGCGGTTGTGTACCCTCTGGATTGCTATTGTCCGGGGATAATAAGCAACTGCGAGGAAAGCAGATAGGTGACGATCATGACAGATAAAAAGAAAATAATTCTGGAGGCTGTGGAGAAGCTGACAGATACTTACCGTAAAGAAGAACTCTTTCTGGGAAAGGACAGAGAACGTCTTCCAAATAAGAAAGAGATCATTAACTTCATTAAAGATATGAGGTCTATTATTTTTCCCGGATATTTCAGTGTGGATTCCAGTGCCAGCGTGTTTCCGGAGCATTATGTGGCATATCGCCTGAATGATCTGTATGACTGCTTGCAGGAGCAGATTGAGATTGCATTTTTATATCAGGGTGAAGAAGAACAGAAGGCCAAAGAACATGCAGAGCAGATCACAGAGCGATTTTTTGCAAATGTTCCGGAAATCCAGCGTATGCTGCTGACTGACCTGCAGGCAGGTTTTGACGGTGACCCGGCTGCTAAGAGTAAAGAGGAAATTATTTTCTCTTATCCTGGATTTTATGCAATTTATGTATATAGACTTGCACATGTCCTTTATCTTGAGAATGTACCGTTTATTCCGAGAATAATGTCTGAGTATGCACATGGTTATACAGGAATTGATATTAACCCGGGCGCAACGATTGGAGAATATTTCTTCATTGATCATGGAACCGGTGTTGTAATTGGTGAGACTACAGAGATTGGAAGGAATGTGAAATTATATCAGGGTGTGACTCTTGGTGCGCTTTCCACCCGTCAGGGACAGCTGCTTGCCAATGTGAAGAGACATCCGACAATCAGAGATAATGTGACGATTTATTCTAACTCTTCTGTGCTGGGCGGTGAGACTGTGATCGGAGAGAATACGATCATCGGAGGTAATACCTTTATTACAGCATCTATTCCGGCAAACACCAAGGTCAGTGCGAAGAGTCCTGAACTTGTGATCAAGAAACCAAAAAGTGAAGTGGAAGCTACGAATGTATGGGATTGGGAGAACTGATCTCTGGTTAACACTGTAAACAGGAATTATTTTACAAATAAGCATCAGGTGGAAATTTGCTTATATCAGGAGGAGTGAAAGCTCCTTCTGATAAACTGCGTAGCAGTTATTCGGTATAGAGCTGAGCAGCGAAACGGATGATTTTATCTGCCTGACAGAATTGTTTGTCAGATGATAATTTGTATATGTTGTTAAAAAAATAGAAAAAATTTAAATTTAGTGTTGACAAATACAGTTTCATCATATATACTAATATTCGTTGATGCGACAGAGATACACAGACAACAAGCTGTGCGGGTGTAGTTCAATGGTAGAACACCAGCCTTCCAAGCTGGATACGTGGGTTCGATTCCCATCACCCGCTTATGCGATAGTGGCGTAGTTGGTAACGCGCGACCTTGCCAAGGTCGAGACCGCGGGTTCGAGCCCCGTCTATCGCTCTTTTAACTGAATATCTGCGGGTGTAGTTCAATGGTAGAACACCAGCCTTCCAAGCTGGATACGTGGGTTCGATTCCCATCACCCGCTTGTGCGATAGTGGCGTAGTTGGTAACGCGCGACCTTGCCAAGGTCGAGACCGCGGGTTCGAGCCCCGTCTATCGCTCTTAGGACTTCGGATTTTCCGAAGTCCTTTTTTCTTTTAAGAACCACTATAAAAGAACTGCGGCATATCCATTTGATAAATATGCCGCAGTCCGTTAGGAAGGATTATAGTATAGAATTATAATTTCAGATGTCGGCTTGTACTCAGGATTGTTCTGAGATAGTGTCGGAATCACCGTAAAAGGTCAGAAGATAGAGTCCGCAGATTCCAACCAGACCATATACGATTCTGGAAACCCAGCTCATGCTTCCGAAAAGGAGAGCGACCAGGTTCAGATTGAAAAAACCAATCAGTCCCCAGTTAACAGCTCCGATAATGGCGATAGTCAGCGCCGTATATCTTAAACATTTGCTTCCCATAAGTCACCATCCTTTCATAACCTGTCGCTGTATACAGCTTTTACAGGAATCATAAAGCTATTACATTTCATATTGTGCCATGAAAGACAAAAAATATGCACAGCAGGTTCAAATTAAATTTGAACCACTGTGCATATTTCAACAGAATTAAATAAGTTTTCTGCTTCAATTGAGAATATCTGTCTGACAATCGGATTATTTTACTTTAAGTATCTGTCTGGCATTTGCGTCTTCATCGAAGGAAAATGCCTCCTGTGCCTGAACCGTTACATCACTCTCATCTGTCAGTGTAAATGCCTGGCATACATTAACGGTCTGTCCGGGCTGAATCTCAGCTGTAAAATGATCGATGGCATCGTCATTATTCTCGGGAATCGCTGCCTCGCAGGATTCTCCATGCTGGTAAGCTTTTAGGCTGACATCAACCATTGCACTGGATGCAGAGGAAGAATTATTGGTGTAATCGTAATAAACCATAATACATGGATTTCCGGCAAAGTCTTTGGTGATCGTATGTTTGGTATATTTGATCGTAAATTTTTCTGTTGTGAGATTAAGCGTATCATCTGCAGATGCCTCCGGTGCATTGGAAGAAGAACCTGAGGAATCTTCGTTATCCATATTGTTGAGGGAGTTGTTTATTTCCTCTTCAACACTCTTGAAGTTTGCTGACATGATTTTTACTGTCTCATCATCCAGAGAAACAATTTTCCATCCGGAATCTGTTTTGATCACCGGATAGGTGATATCTGTTTCGGAGAATACATCTTTTTCCACTTTTTTTGCCTGTTCATTCAGAATGGAAGCAAGTTTTGCCTGTGTCTCTTCTTCTGTAAGCTGGTTTCCGGCATAAGCGTTGGAAACGATCTGACGGAGAAATTCAGTGATAGTCGCTTTATAAATATTGGTTCCGTCAATGTAAGTGATATGTGCTGTGACAGAAGCTGTACCATTCTGGATGTCGAATCTGTTTCTGGTGATCTTATAGGTCATCTTTTTGTTGATTTCTGAGAAGAAATCCGTGTATGCGGCATCGCGGATATCTGCATTGTCCAGTGCTGTGAGATCGCTGCTCTGGATCATGGATTCCATTGTATTGAAGTCCATTTTCTTCATACTGTCAAGAAAATTTTCAACTGCCTTGCGTGGCTGCTGTCGCTGATAGAAATAGAAACCTGTACCTCCGCCAATGACGAGAACCAGGATCAGAATGAAAATAATCAGCCCGGCATGTCCTTTTTTATTACCTTTTGTCATATTTCCTCCTGCCTTAGAGCATAACCGCTCTGAAACGTATTATGTTAAAAAGTTTCAATTTTATATCTGCAACAACATTCGTGCAGATGTAATGTTACTGAGAACAGAGTGAACAGTAACGATATAATTGATTATATCAGAATGCGTTGACAATGGCAATTGTCTTACTTATAATCAAAATTATAGAAATCAGAGTGCTGCTGTTCACACACCACTATCCCGCGAGGTGTTTTGGCATGAATATGCCAAAATCCCGAGACATACAAGCCAAAATTC
>OCPW01000503.1_pt1 | contig 28687 bp, 27 predicted proteins | sample 1538761 | NCBI WGS metagenome assembly OCPW01 (sample SAMN04571724, study PRJEB22368) | human gut metagenome | biome: human gut; material: stool | host: Homo sapiens | place: Luxembourg | collected 2012-09-20
GATACGAGAATACCATCTTCTAAAAAAGGCGGCGAAGCCGCCACGAGAGCCCTGAACCTTGAACCCTGAACCCTGAACCAAATGAAAGCAAAGTAAAAAGGGGCTGTGAAGAAATGAATCCTCATTTCTTCACAGCCCCTTTTTGTTTCTGAAAAGTCGAGCCCTTTTTTAGTGAAAGGAAGGTCGGCCCATGGTGCGACGGGCCGGCACCGGCAATCACTCATACATCACCTTTTCAAGGCAAAGCCCGCAGGGAGGCGCGGTGAAGCCGGCGCGGGTGCGATCGCGAGCCGCGAGGATATCCTCCATCTCAGAGGCTCTCCTCTTCCCCTCGCCCACTTCGACAAGCGTCCCCACGAGGATACGGATCATATTCTGCAGGAAGCCATCTCCGATGAAATCCATGACCAGCTCTCCCTCCGTCATGTGAAGAGAGATCTCCTTCACATCACGCACACAGGACTTCTTCATGTGGCGATTTCCACAGAAAGACTTGAAGTCGTGCCTGCCCTCCAGAAGATGCGCGGCCTCTTCCATGGCGGGAATATCGAGCGCTTCTCCCAGCTGCCACACATAGCGCCGCGTGAATACGTTCTTTTCACTGCCGATGCGAATGCGGTAACGATAGAATTTTCCTGTCGCGGAGAAACGGCTATGAAAACGCTCACCCGCTATCCTCATGCGCGACACACCAATGTCATCCGGCAGAAGACGGTTCAGCTCATCCTCCAGCTGCCTTACGGGCAGCGCCACAGAAAGCTGAACATTCGCGCACTGTCCGCGCGCATGGACTCCGGCATCTGTCCGTCCTGCGCCGATGACCTGCGCCTCTTCGCCCGTCAGCTTCCTGAGTGCCTTTTCCAGCTTGCCCTGGATCGTCTCTTCCGTGCGTGTCTGCCGCTGCCAGCCTTCGTAGCGGCTGCCATCATAGGAAACGATAAATGAATAGTTTGCCATAACGTTTCTCCTTACGAAATCAGAATGCCAAGTGAAAAGTGAGAAGTGAGAAGTGTTTCCTATGTGAAAAGATTCTTCGGCTCAGTCCCCATATTTCCGTTTACCGTTCTTCTCACCTGCGACGCTTCTCTCCGCTCAGAATGACGAAGGCACCACGGCAAGTGCATGCCATCCCAGTCCGCTAGTCACGCCCCGTCCCCAATCCCTTGATCACCTGTTTCCCTACCGCTTTGTACACCGCGAGAAACAGTCCCACTTCCATGGGGAAGCAAAGGAGATTCTTGATGACGCGGGACAGGAAGATGGCCGAAGCCGCCTTGTCATAGTAGAGGACCAGCCAGAGGGTATTGAGGCCCAGATGGATCAGGAGCATGACAAGAAGAAACGGCACACAGACATAGGGAAATCGGATCTCCTTATGATAGAAAAACCATCCAAACAGAAAGCCTGTCAGAAAATCAGACAGCGTGAAGCCGGGGAAGAAAATGCTCGTCCCAATGACTGCGGTACCGATGAGATTATCCAGCGCGCCCACCAGCCCCGCTTTCCACGGCCCGTAGAAAGCGCCGGCGAGTGCGATGGGCAGAAATCCGAAGGTGATGCGCACAAAGGGCGTCTGGATGGCAAAGACGTAGGACAAAAGCACGGCAAGTCCGGTCAGAATGCCGAGCATGACCAGCTCATGAATTTTATTTTTAGGCATGAAAAAAGACCTCCTCCTACTTGACTTGCTACAGGAGGAAGCCTTCTGCAGCAGCGGGATGCAGCTTCCGTACCGCGAGACGGGATGGCGCTGACGGACTCATCGCCTTCCTGTCTCTTCGTCCGAGTGACAACTCCCTGTCCACTCGGCACTTCACGCACGGAAGCTTACTCTGCCTGATATTTTTAATTAGTACAGCTTTGCACCGGCCGGGATATGACGATCGACCATGAGGAGGTGGAGCTTTTCTTCGCCCTCTTCCTGATGAATGGCCGAGAGAAGCATGCCGCAAGAGTCGATCCCCATCATCTTCCGTGGCGGAAGGTTTGTGATCGCGATCAGTGTCTTGCCGACCAGTTCTTCCGGTTCATAGTAAGCATGAATGCCGGAGAGAATGATACGGTCTTCGCCCGTGCCATCATCCAAAACGAACTTGAGGAGCTTCTTGCTCTTCGGCACAGCGCTGCATTCCTTGACCTTGACGGCGCGGAAGTCAGACTTGCTGAAGGTATCGAAATCTACGAAATCCTGGAAGAGCGGTTCGATCTCTACCTTGGAGAAATCAATGGTTTCTTCTGCCTCTTCCATATCAGCCGCTGCGGCTTCTGCCTCTTTAGCGACCTTCTTCTCGAGCGCCGTTTCCGGTTTCATCGCCGGGAAGAGGAGGATGTCGCGAATGCTTGCAGAATTCGTCATCAGCATGAAGAGACGGTCAAGACCGATACCGAGACCGCCTGTCGGAGGCATACCATATTCGAGAGCCGTCAGGAAATCTTCATCGATCGGATGCGCTTCATCATCACCGTGCTTTCTTTCCTCGACCTGCATCTCGAAACGCTGTCTCTGGTCGATCGGGTCGTTCAATTCCGAGAAGCCGTTTGCGAGTTCGCGGCCATAGATGTAGGACTCGAAGCGGATGGTATAGCGCGGATCGGCCGGGTCGAGCTTGGAGAGCGGGGAGACTTCGATCGGGTGACGGGTGATGTGGACCGGCTGGATCAGGTGTTCTTCGGCATAGGCATCGAAGCATTCTGCCAGGATCTTGCCAAAGCCATCAAATTCACTGTATTCTACATGCAGACGGTCAGCGATAGCACGTGCATCATCGATAGTTTTGCATGCATCGAAGTCTTCATGGGTTGGCGTATATTTCTTCACAGCCTCTGCCATGGTGAGTCTTGGCCACGGAGCCTTGACGTCGATTTCTGTATCCTCGTACTTGAACTTGGTCGTACCGTAGGCAGCCATCGCGCAGGCTTCTACGATCTGTTCCGTCTGGTTGATGACGTCTTCGATATCCCCATAAGCCTGGTATGTTTCGATAGCGGTGAATTCCGGATTATGACGGGTATCCATGCCCTCGTTTCGGAAGTTTCTCGTGATCTCAAAAATTCTTTCATAACCACCGACGAGCAGTCTCTTCAAATAAAGCTCCGGCGCGATACGCAGATACATGGTCATATCGAGAGCATTGAAATGGGTGGTGAATGGCTTCGCATTCGCACCGCCATACAGCGGCTGGAGGACCGGGGTCTCGACTTCGAGGAAGCCGTGGTCCGTATACCACTGTCGAATGGCGCGCATCATAGCCGCACGCTTGATGAAAGTATCTTTGACTTCCGGATTGACCATGAGGTCAAGGTATCTCTGGCGATAGCGCTGTTCCTTGTCGGTGAGACCATGCCATTTTTCCGGCAGTGGACGCAGCGACTTGGACAGCATCGTGAAATGCAGGACGCGAACAGTGAGCTCACCGGTGTGGGTCTTGAAAACGACACCTTCGACACCAAGGATATCACCGAGATCGACGAGTTTAAAGAGAGCCCATTCATTTTCCGGCAGCTCATCTTTTCTGAAATAGAGCTGGATATCACCGCTCTGGTCACGCAGGACACAGAATGCGGTCTTGCCCTGCCCGCGGCGGATCATGATACGGCCAGCGAGGCGGACATGAGTTTCATTCTTTTCGAGCTCCTCAGCCTGCTGTCTGATGTCAGATGCATGGTGATCGTAGTCAAACTTCTGACCATATGGTTCTACGCCGAGCGCACGGATCTTCTCCAGCTTTTCACGACGGATCAGCATCTGGTCATTCAGCTTTGGCCCGTTATTCTGATTCATTTTCTCTGTCATTTTTACCCTCATTTTATAAATAGCACAAAAAGGGTCCAGAGTCCCGTGCACCGAGAGAGGGCACTTTTGAAAAAGTCCGTCCTGCCTCCGTACCTTGAATCCTGAACCCTGCATCGCCAGATCATGGCGGATTGTGCAGGATGAAAAATCATTTTAATTATCTTTGATCTCAATGACCTTGTACTTCAGTACAGCGGTCGGAGCATCCGCTTCGACGATATCGCCCGCTTTCGCGCCGACAAGGGCACGGCCGACCGGAGATTCATTGGAAATCAGTCCCTCGAAAGGATTCGACTCGGTGGAGCCGACAATGGTGACGGTTTCCTGCACATGCTCTTCCATATCTTCGATAACGACGGTAGAACCGACATCTACACGGTTCTTCGTTCCCTTTTCAATGACCTGTGCTGTACGGATCTGCTGTTCAAGCTGCTGGATGCGGCCTTCGAGGAACGCCTGTGCATTCTTCGCTTCATCGTATTCGGAGTTTTCCGAAAGGTCGCCCATGGCAATGGCTTCTTTCAGACGCTGTGCGACTTCCGCACGTTTGACACTGCGGAGTTCGTCGAGCTCCTTCTGCATATTTTCAAGGCCTTCTTTGGTGACCAGGGTACGCTGCATTTCTGCCATGACAATTTGCCTCTTTTCTGAATAATTTTATTCCTTATATGGGGGATCCCATAGAAAGTCATATTTAATAGTATATAGCAAATATAAACGGAGTGTCAAGGAAAGCGGGGACTGGTGGCCAAGCCCCACGCAGCGCTTTCATTGCAAAACGCGCAAAGCGGGTCCTATCCATGCAAAAGAGTCCCTGGGAAGGTGCGGTGAGAAAGAAGAAAGCCCTATTGCTTTCGCATTATAGATTTCTTCTTTACCATAGGTAATAAAATATATTTATTCTCACTTGCAAGGCTTCTATTCTCATGTAGCTTATCATTTTTGTCACTGTGAGGCGTTGTGGGGCAATTTCACCCCATTTCAGACGTTCAGAGGATAAACAGCAGAAAGAGATCCTCAGATGCAAGCGTATAGAGTTGCATATTTCCAACATGAATATGCATAATATTCACAAGCCTATTTCTGCTGAAAACCCCGAAAGGGCGATAAAAAGGGCAGTTTGAGGTTTTATGAAATTTTGGTAGGAAAAATCATGATACATTCTGATTTATCATCCCAATCCATGCCAATCCGTGATAGCTGCCATTTTCTTCTGTTTTTCTCTTTTTTCCTTTGAAGTCCTCAAAAGTTCATAGGAGTTGCTCTGAAAAAAATACCAAATTTTTTCAAAAAAAGTCTTGTCATACGGGTTCGATTATGGTATATTGCAGTAAATAAAAATTCACGCGCCCTGTTTCGGCAGTTGAGCTGCGAATCGGTCACTCTGTGATCGGTAGGTTTTCTTTATGCCCTGTTTCTTTCACCGTTATCGAAAGCAAATGGGGCTCGTGCATGCCTTGATGATTTCAGACTGCATCATCCGGAAACGTCCGGGACAACATTTTTCCCCCATCATGACATCGTCATGAGTTGGATTAAGAAAGAAGGGAACAAACCTTGTCTAAGAGCAAAAAAATGGGAGTGGTACAGCTCACAACAGTCACAGCCATCAACATGATGGGTTCCGGTATTATTCTTCTGCCAGCGACACTGGCTGAAGTCGGGACAGTTTCTATTTTCGCCTGGATCCTCGCCTCGATCGGCGCGACCATCCTCGCGTATGCGTTTGCCAAGTGCGGCATGTTCACAAAGAAGGTCGGCGGCATGGGCGGCTATGCAGAGTATCGCTTTGGCCGATCGGGAAATTTCGTCTCTAACTTCTGCTATACGATTTCCCTCATCATTGCGAATGTTGCTATCGCAAGCGGCGTCGTCAGCTACGGCTCATATGTCTTCGGCTTTGACCTTTCGCCGGTCGAAGTCTGCCTCGCTACCATTGCTACTCTCTTTCTTGCAGCGACCATCAGTCTGGTCGGCCCGAAGAAATTTGGCAAATTCACCTCTCTCGGTGTCATCTGCGTCGTGATTCCGGTCATCGGCCTCCTCTTTGCCGGCGGTTTCTTCTTCGATGCAAGCATCTACAGAGAAGCCTGGAATCCGTCCGATATGCCGTTCTATGCGGCGATGAAAGACTCCATTGCTGTCATCATCTGGGCTTTCCTGGGTCTTGAAACTGCCTGTGCAAATTCTGATACGGTAGAAAATCCGGAAAAGAACGTACCGATCGCAGTCCTCGCCGGGACACTTCTCGCCGGTGCCTGCTACACCACCTCGACGGCTATCATCGGTGGACTCGTACCTTACCAGCAGCTCATGGTCTCCGGTGCGCCCTTCGGCCTTGCGTATGCCTCCATGTTTGGCGACACTGTCGGCCACATCGTTTCCTGCATGCTCGTCTGCTCCTGCTTCGTCTCTCTGACCGCATGGCAGTTCACTGTATCGGAAGTAGCTCGTGAAGCCTCCAGCATCGGCCTTTTCCCGCGCTTCCTCTCTAAGGTCAACAAATTCCGTTCGCCTTATGTGGCGATCGCCTGCCTCTTCGGCATCCAGCTCTGCATGACGCTCGCTACCATCAGCCCGACTCTCCTGAAGCAGTTCAACATCCTGATCAACCTCGCGGTCATGATCAACCTCATCCCTTATCTCCTCGCGATGGGTGCTGTCTCTGATCTGCAGAAAGCGGAAGGCGTACCGATGGAAAAAGCTAAGATCGCAAACATCGCTGCTATCATCGGCGGCATCTACAGTGTATATGCGGTTTACGGCTGCGGCTGGACCGTCATTCTGGAAGGCGCCTTCGTCACCGCTATGAGTTACGTGATCTACGCGATCGTTTCGCCAAAGCTCCGCTACACCACAGCACAGATCTCCACCTTTCCACCGATGGAAAAGAAATAAATGAAACAAAAAACTCCCGACAAAATCGGGAGTTTTTTATTGCCAGATGCAGAGTGAGTCCAAGGGGCGGATCGTTCCTTGGATTCCGTTTGAAAGCTCTGCTCAAATGAGGAATGAAGGTGGCGGCTTCGCCGCGAATATATATGGGTCGATGCCCGAAGGCTTCTTGATAACAGGCTTCCTGTTTTAGCTCTTTCTAACATCGTCCGATGAGCCGCGAATAACAAAGATTTCTCGCTTCGCTCGAAATGACAATACGAGAGAGTCGGATGTCTCCCAGTCACTAGTCACTGGTCACCAGTCACCAGTCATTAGTCCCCAATAGTTTCGTTTCTATTTCTTCCTTGGCCTTCCTGACGAAGGAAAGCATATCTGGATCCAGCGGATAGCGGATGACGCAGCCGGGCGAGAGAATGACATGGCGGCCGCCCGTCTCTCTAAGCGTCTCATAGATCTGGTGCTCGATCTCATTCTTATGTCCGTCGGTGATATCCATGCGTTCAAGGCCGGCCATGATGCACTTACCGGTCATGACCTGCGCCTCGTGGATGTCCGGCAGAGATTCCCATGCATGCCAGTTGAAGATCTGAACGGGGTATTTCCGAAGCAGGGGGAACATGATGTGCTTTCCATGGGCATGCAGCACATTGCACCAGCCCTGCGAAGCGGAAAGGACCGCGATATCATAGGGCATGCCGTACTCTTTGTAGAGATCCTCCTTCACCAGATCATAGGAGGAGAGCTGCGTCGCAAAGAAAATGCCATCCGCACCCAGCTCGATGACGCGCTGGACGAGGGCGCAGGTGGTCTCTGTGATGGCAGTCAGGGCTGCCTTCACTTGCTCTCCATGACCGGAAGCGATGTGCTCCATCATGTGCGGACACAGTTTGTTTGCCGTAGTCAGCGGACTGAAGACGGTGAAAATGACAGGCACTTCGCCATTGGTCTTCTTCAGCAGTCTCTTCAGGTAGTCCTGCTCACGAGCCAGCGCCCCCTCATGGAGTGAGACCGGCTTGATTTTCAGCCAATCTTCCGGCGTATGGACCGGAGTGGAAATGATTTTCGCCACGCCGCCTCTTTCAATGTCTGAATAATCGGCTGTCACGCCGAAGTCTTCGACGCTGTACATACCGTTATTCATCGTCTTCAAGATATCGACGTCATAGGTCTTATAGAAATCATAGGTATGTTCCGCATTCGCTGCGGGATCGAGATCGATCATCGGCAGATAAGACCACAGCGAGTATGGTACACGGTCTACTGCATCTCCACGAATGGCGGCAGCGATGCGTTCTGCCTTCGTCATAGGGGCAGTTTTTTTCCTCTTCATAGAAAAGCTCCTTTCCAAAATGCTTATCATTTTTCCTATTATACTATAAATGAAGGGGCGGTTTAAGAACGCGGGCTTCCGAGTGAACCAAGACTTTATCTATCGATTCATTGCCTGTTATCTATGAATAAGTCACTTCCATTGACCATGTATTCCTTCCCGTTATCTTTCTTATGCCCGACAGTTCTTGATGATTTTAGCTCCCATGAATGTGCGGGACTTTTTTGAACCGCAAGACAGCAGGTATCTCTTTGAGGATTCTTAAATTTCAGTGCATGAGAGGAAAGATTGATTGATAATTTCCATGTGTAAGAGTATAATACTTATAAGTGATATTCGATTCTTTGTTTTTTCTATCAATCATTTGGAGGATCTCCATGAAATTGACATTGCTCGCCCTGAGCTATTTCCAAAAAACAGCAGAGCTGCAACACCTGACGCGCGCAGCAGAAGCCCTTCACATTTCCCAGCCGTCCCTGTCCCATACCATCAAGGTACTTGAGACAGAGCTCGGCGTGCCGCTTTTTTCCAGAAGCGGTCGAAACATCGTCCTCACAAGATATGGCGAGATCCTGCTCCGCCATACGAACCGCATCATGCAGGAGCTGCACGGCGCGCAGAAGGAGCTGGCTGATACCAAGGAAGCACAAAAACTCACCGTCACCATCTCTCTGTTCGCAGCTTCTATGATCATCCCGGCTTTCCTCACCCGTTTCCGTCAGGAGCATCCGGATATCCGTTTCGAGATCCTGCAGCAGCACAATAAGCCGGGGCAACAGAACCAGAATCATGTGGATCTCTTCCTGTCCTCCTCCATCAATCCGATCGAGAATGACCACTCTGTGACGCTCCTCAAGGAAGACATCATGTTGGCTATGCCGGATACGGATCCGCATGCCAGAAAATCATCTGTCAATCTGGATGAATTTGAGAAAGCGGGATTCATTTCTCTGGAAGCAGGCTCTTCCCTTCGTACCATCACAGACTTCTACTGCCGCATGGCAGGCTTTGTCCCACACGTGGTACTCGAGAGCGACAGCCCGATGACGGTACGTGAATTCATCCGCGCCGGCCTCGGTGTATCCTTCGCGCCGCGCATCACATGGCACGGTGTCGGCGGCGACCATGTCGCGCTGGTACCGATCTCCTCTCCGAGCTGCTCGCGCTACATCAGCCTTTCGTGGAAAAAAGGCGAGAAGCTCTCTCCCCCGGCAGATATGCTGAAGCGCTATATCATCGAGAACTTCTCTGACTTCGCCAGAGAATATGCGGGACTTCCGCCGGAAAGATAAGCAAAAAACGAAGGCATCTTCCTTCTGGTGCCTTCGTTTTTTTAGTGATCGCGCGGCTCACCGGATCCGATAAAACGCATATCCTGCTATATGACAAAGCCGCCGCCATGCCCCGCCCTTCTCACAAGCAAAAAGCCCATCAGACGATGGGCTTTTTGCTTGTGAAATTGTCTATACCAGGCGGAAACGCCGTGGTTACATCAATGGGGCAGTTCAGAGAAACGTGATTTCTAATCCCTAGCTGCTAATCACTAGTCCCTAGTCACCAGTCACTCATCCAAGAAACGCCATTTCCTCTTTCCAAGACGCGGACATTTCTTTCATCTTAGCGATCATGTCCCCTGCGTGTGTCTGCTGACGTTCTACGGACTTCGGCCCTGTGCCGCCGTAGCTTTCACGGTTCTTCACACAGTTTTCGATAGAGAGGGCTTCTTTGATGTCTTCTTCAAAGAGTGGGCTCATGGATCTGAATTCCTCCATGGAGAGATCCAGAAGGACCTTATGGTGCTCGATGCAGTAGTGGACCGCATTTCCGACAACGGCATGCGCCTGACGGAAAGGCAGGCCTTTCTTCGCAAGATAGTCTGCCATGTCGGTCGCATTCGAGAAGTCACTTTCAAGGACTTGGCGGGTGTGATCGCCATTGACAGTCATGGTGGAGATCATGCCGGCATAGATGTCGAGGGCGAAGTACAGGGTATCCAAGGCATCAAAGACGCCTTCCTTATCTTCCTGCATGTCCTTGTCATAGGCCAGCGGCAGACCCTTCATGACGGTCAGAAGACCGATGAGGTGTCCATAGACACGGCCGGTTTTTCCGCGAATGAGCTCACACATGTCCGGATTCTTCTTCTGCGGCATGATAGAGCTGCCCGTGGAGTATCCGTCATCAAGCTCGATGAACTGGAATTCGCTGGTGGACCAGTAGATGAATTCTTCCGACAGACGCGAGAGATGCATCGCACAGATCGATGCGAAGGAGAGAAACTGGAGAAGGTAGTCGCGATCCGAGACCGCATCGAGGCTGTTTCCATAGACGGAGGCGAAGTGAAGGTCATTCGCTTCTTCCTCGGGATGTGTCGGGTACGTGGTCCCTGCCAGCGCACAGGCGCCGATCGGCGACATGTCACACATATCGTAGCAGTCTTCGAGACGCTTGAAGTCACGCTCGAGCATCGCAAAGTACGCGAGCATGTGATGAGCGAAGAGGACCGGCTGCGCGCGCTGCATGTGGGTGTAGCCCGGCAGGATGACGTCCTGATATTTCTTGGAAGCAGCGAGGAGTGCTTCTAAGACGGCGATGAGCTTTTCAGACAGGCGCGCGATATTCCTCTTCATGTACATATGGAGATCCAGCGCGCACTGGTCATTGCGGCTTCTCGCCGTGTGGAGGCGGGCGCCGGCATCACCGATCTCCTCGGTGAGACGTTTTTCGATATTCATATGAATATCTTCGAGTTCGACGGAGAAAGGGAATGTCCCTTCATCGATCTCTTTTTTGATAGAGAGAAGACCCTTGGTGATCTTTTCCTGATCCTCTTTGGAAATGATCCCATGAGCCGCCAGCATTTTGGCATGGGCGATAGAGCCGGCGATGTCTTCACGATACATGCGGCAGTCATAGGAAATGGATGCATTGAAATCCAGTGCATTCTTTTCCTCTGCCTTCGTGAAGCGTCCGCCCCACATCATATCACTCATTTTGCATTCTTCTCCTTCATGAGGGCACGGATGGTGAGCGGCAGGCCGAAGAGGTTGATGAAGCCTTCTGCATCTGCCTGATTGTATACATCATCTTCACCGAAGGTGACGAATTCTTCATTATACAGGGAGTACGGGCTTTCTGCGCCATTGGACATGATGTTGCCCTTGTAGAGACGAAGGGTGACTTTGCCGGTAACGGTTTCGGAGGTCTTGTCAGCGAAAGCCTGCAGTGCTTCGCGCAGCGGTGCGAACCACATCCCGTCATATACGAGCTCCGAGTATTTGACAGCAGCGATTTCTTTGAAATGGAAGGTCGCGCGGTCAAGGCAGAGGCGTTCCAGTTCGGTGTGTGCGTAGAAAAGGATGGAGCCGCATGGGTTTTCATAGACGCCGCGGGACTTCATGCCGACGAGGCGGTTTTCTACGAGGTCATCGATACCGATGCCGTTGCGTGCGCCGATGGCGTTCAGGGTATTCACGAGCTCTACGCCATCCATCTTCTTGCCATTGACAGCGGTCGGGATGCCTTTTTCAAAATCAATGGTGACGATCTCCGGCTTATCCGGAGCTTCTTCCGGATCACAGGTGACGAGGTACATATCCTTGTGCGGTGCGTTGGCCGGATTTTCCAGGTCATCGCCTTCATGGGACAGATGCCACATGTTCCAGTCCATGGAGTATGGGTATTTCTGTGCAGCCTTTTCTTCATCAGTCTGCTTTTCATCATACTTGTCGATCGGCACACCATGTGCTTCTGCATAAGCCATTTCATCTTCACGGGACTTCATATCCCAGATACGCCATGGAGCGATAATCTTCATGTGCGGAGCCAGTGCTTTGATGGTGAGTTCGAAACGAACCTGGTCATTGCCTTTGCCGGTCGCGCCGTGGCAGATGGCATCAGCGCCATATTTCTTTGCCATGTCGACGAGGCATTTGCCGATCAGTGGACGAGCGAAGGAGGTACCGAGCAGGTACTTGCCTTCATAACGGCCATCTGCCTGAAGGACTTTGTATGCATATTCTTCAATGAATTCTTTGCGAACATCAAGAGTCTCTGCATATTCAGCACCGGATGCGAGCGCCTTCTTGTGGATGGCTTCGAAGTCTTCCGGCTGCCCCAGATTCACGGTGCAGGCAATGACTTCACAGCCATAGGTTTCTTTCAGCCACGGAATGATAACGGAGGTATCCAGACCACCGGAATATGCAAGAACTACTTTTTTTACGCTTTTAATATCTGTCATGATAATGCCGCCTTTCCAAATAATATAGACAATTTCATCAGCCCTTTCACATGGGCTTGTTTGACGATGTGATAATTATACAGCGTTGTGCATAAAATTGCAATAGCTTTTGTGAAACTTTTTTCAAATAAAAAACGTGAGAGACTCCATCTCTCACGCTTTGGGATCGCTATCCATTTGTCTATTGGCTGAGGCGGCGCCCCAGGCGGCCTTCGGTCACCCGTCACAGATCCACAGGGATCCTCACTCACTATCCCCGCCCTACGGCTGATGCACGCTGTCGAGGATCACTTCGATGATCTCGCTGCATTCATCCTCGATCTCCAGCATGAAGGAGTACAGGTTTTTGATATCCCGTTTCTTCAGCCCGAGAGACAGCAGGATGAGGGAGGCAAGCTCTCTTCGAAGCACACGGACAGGACCGGTGCGGTCAAAGTCGAAGGCTTGCATATAGCCGAGCATGGCGCCCTTGGAAAGAAGCATGCGTGCATAATATTCATCCGGCTTCAGATAGCCCATACAGTCTGCCTCTGCGAGGTAGTGATCTGCGAGATCCAAATGCGTATGGAGCAGGGCTTCGAAAATCTTTGGCTCCGTATAGGCTTCATAGTAGAGTTCACGGAAAACAGATTTCTTCTCGATCGCATACAGCTCGACCGCCAGGATCGCTGCATAGTGATATTCCAGCGGTTTATCAGAGAAGCGCTTCTCCACCTCATCCACGATCACCTGGCAAAGCTCATTCGTGATGGCCGAGAAAACAGCGTCTTTATTCTCAAACAGATTGTAGATGCTGCCCGAGGTGATCCCGGACTCCTGTACGATCTGGCGAATGGTTGTCTTTTTATACCCCTGTTCCAAAAAAAGTCTTTTAGCGGTGTTAAGAATGTTCGCACGAACGCCCACCATACGTTCAGCTCTTGATGCTGCTGGTGCCATGATTATGTCCCCTTTTCATGAACAATGAGGCCAAACTCCGAATGGCCCCGAAAACTCAAAAATCAACTCTCCCCAAAATAAGGATACACTTTTTCAAGTGTTTCTGGTTAATTATAAAATATAATAAAACGAATTGTCAATTTAACAAATAAGAAAATCTGACAGACGGGACTGATTTTCATCGGGAGGATCAGAAACCCCGCCTCCGGCATGCATGCACCGAGCCGCTTTTCTTTTGATCGATCAGAAAATCTTTTCCCACGCGGGGCATGGGACGTGGAAGTACATGAAGCCAATCAGTCATCCATCAGAAAAATGCAATAGAAAAAGAGCGGGAAATTAGGGGAGACCCGCTCTTTTCTGCCTGCGCTCTTGTGAAGGCGATGGGATGTCATCGGGGCTATGGGGAAAGCGGGAAACCGTGGTATAGGGGTATACCGCGGCGGGATGACTCGCCCGTCACGCGAAACGCAGGCAATGGTTTGCTTTAAGACACAGACAATATGCTCATGCTCTTAAAACATGCTTTTATTATAAATCATGTTTCATGCTTGTCAAGTGTCTTTCCCTACTTTTCCGCCAAATGACAGGGAAAGATAGACATTTCTCATAAAGACCCGTCAGAAATGCTTTGTCCAGTCGATGAGATCGCTTTCAGAGGCTCCGCCGGAAAAGCGGGTGCCGGGGAACCATTCGCCACTCTTGGCCGTTTCTTTTAGCAGCACATCGCTGTCTCCAAGATCACTGGAATGCGATGTGCAGAAAGGAATGACCTGCTTTCCGGAAAAGTCATGACTCCGCACAAAATGATACACAATATTCGGTGCTTCGCCCCACCAGATCGGATACCCCAGAAAAACCGTCTCATAGCTATCCCAACCAGGTACATCCCCATCGATCTCCGGCATAAGGCTCCGATCCTGATGTTCGCGGCTGACGCGGCTGTTGTCATTTCTATAATTGAGATCCGAATCCGTATAGGGTTCTTTCGGCTTGATTTCCCATACATCCAGCCCTTTGGTGCGCGCAATGATTTCCGCTGCACGTTTTGTATTCCCTGTCGCAGAAAAAAATACTACGATGGCTTTGGCATCTTTCTTCACCATATGTGTTTCGCTCGATGCGCCTGCTGCTTTGCCCTCGCGATGAGGCACACCCGTGGTTCCCCCGCAGCCGGTTAACCCTCCCGCTGCCAGAAACGCGCACGAAAGAGCGATCGCTTTCTTCCACATCATGATCCTTCCTTTCCCTCTTCATTTTTCTTTTGATAAATCTGGTAATCGATCTGATCGAGCTGCTGCTGCTTTTCGTGAATATCATCCAGCAGGCGGAAGCGTTCTTTTCTGAGCTCTTTGATTTTCATCTTTTCGAGCTCTTGATATGGCACATCCATTCTACCCTCGCACTTTCTTCTTCATCATAGAAATCCAAGCGTCCACATCCTTTTCCGGCGTAATCTGTTCGCCTCCCCCATTCGAGTCAAAGCGGACTTCTATCGTCCCGAGTACTTCATCCGTATGGGTGAAATTCTTAAGATGCTTGATGGCGCTCCCTGGCCAGCCACCATGTGTCGTGAAGAAAATCATTTTCTTTCCAGTGAAGTCATGCGTCGTCACGAAGGTACGCATGGCAGGCGCCATGGTATACCACCAGGTCGGCGATCCCAAAGCAATCACATCATATCCCGCGATATCCTTCTTCATCGGCCGCAGCGGCGGACACTCCCCCCGCTGTACTTCTGCCTGCCCCACTTCGATGGTTTCTGCATAAGGGCCATATTTCCTGACCGTCTCGATGCGCTCGATATCCCCCTCCGTGGCTTTTGCCAGCGCTTCCGCGATCTTTTTCGTATTTCCATGACTATAGCTGTAGTAAACAATCAGTATCTTCATAGTCACCTCTTCAGCGAGTCAGCGCGTCATAGGCTGCCGCGCTGACTTCCTCGCACCACTCATTAGAAAGATCGGTCCCCGGGATCTCAAAAGCCAGATGGCTGAACCAGCTCTCCCTCTTTGCCCCATGCCAGTGTTTCACATTTGCGGGGATTTCAACGATATCGCCTGCTTTTAGGCTCTGCGCCTCTTTTCCTTCTTCCTGATACCAGCCTTCGCCATCGACACAGATGAGCACCTGCCCGCCCCCGCTCTTGGCGTGATGAATATGCCAGTGATTGCGGCATCCAGGTTCGAAAGTCACTTGGCATATGGTCAGCGGATCGCCTGCTTTAGAAATCACCTTCAAATAGGAATCCCCGGTGAAATACTTCGCGTAAGCCGTATTCGGCTCGCCCTGCCCAAAGAGGCCGCCGTGCTCTGCGTCCCCATTCTCATAGACTTCCATGGCAAGATGGAAGGCCGCCCATGCATTAGGCCAACCAGCGTAAAAAGCAACGTGCGTCAGAAGTTCTGCCATTTCCTCCTGCGTCACGCCATTCTTTTTGGCTTCCTTCAAATGGTAGGCAAGAGACGCATCTGTCATGCCCTTCCCGATCAACGCGCTGACCGTGATGATGGAACGGAGCTTGCGCGACAGTTTCTCCTCTCGGCTCCACACTTCACCAAAAAGAACATCATCATTGAGTGCTGCAAACTTCGGCGCAAAATTCCCCAGAATGGTGCGTCCTGCTGTCTGTTTAACCATAGCATAATCCTTTCTGCTTACATATTGAATAGAAAACGGACAGGGCAAGAAGGTTCTCCAGAGATCATGCGAGATCCTGCGACTCATGCCCCATTTTTCTGATGCGGTGTCCTAGCCCCTCCGCTCAAGATGATGATACGAAGAACTAAGGAAACGCTGATGCCTCGCAGTCATAAGACACTCCGCCCCCTGAATTTCCCAATCACCAATCCTTAGTCACCAGCTATCACCTTTGGAAATTCGAGGTTGATAACCTCCGCCATCATGCGCTTCATATTCCAGTCGCCGTGAATGCCGTCCAGCGCGAGCCAGGTGGGAAGCTCTTCCATCTCTTCAAAGGGCGCGGCGGTATCAATATGGACCTCACCGCGGATGAAAGCATTCACCTCATCGAAAGAATCTTTCCAGCCCTCATAGGTCGGCTCATCAAAAGCCTTCTGGATGTTTTCAGGATTGATCGGCGGCAGCGTCATCAGGATGGGCGTGATACCATGCTCGCGGCACTTTCTCTGGATCTCCTTCAGGTCAGAGATCACATCCGCTGCCGGGACACCGGCGCGAAGACTGTTCGTCCCGCCCATGATGAGAAGGTACTCCGGCGAAAAAGGAAGCACGTCCTTCTCGAAGCGCATGACCATAGCCTCACTCGTATCTCCGCTTTGGGAAAGATTGATCGAAGGAAAGTCCAGATACGACTCATAGCTGTAGGCAAGGTCAGCCGGCCCGAAGGAGAGATGGCCGCCGCCGTGAGAAATGCTGTCGCCATAGACAGCCACCTTCCAATGCTTCACCGGATTTTTGATCTCCTGCGGCAGGCTCCACTCACCCACGGGCTTCCCCGTGCTGTCCATTCCCCTGACGCGCCAGTAGTAGGTTCCCGTCCGCGGCGCATCATCATAGAGATCGGTGAGTTCTGTCTTGGCCGCATAGATGCGGTGGACGGATGGCGAGAAGCCATGGAGATTTTCCGGATACTTTGACGTGACTTCGATCTCATAGCTCGCGGCATTCGGATTTCCTGTGTAGGCATAGACCGGATACAGAAGGACGCTGCCATTCCCCTTGCCATAGGGATCGTGCGGGATGGGCGCATTACGCTCCGTCTTGAAAAGTGCGCTCTCCACATCTGCCGGCTGCGAATAGGGGCCGATGGGATGCCCATCCAGATCGTACGCCCGAACGCGATAGAAAAGAGGCTTCTCTGCCTGTAACTGTCTCATGTCCAGCATGAGGCTATTCGTGTATACCTGGGTATTCCTGTAAATCACAGTGGCTATCGGAGCATCCGCTCGCAGGTCTTTGGGGATCTCTTTGAAAATCTCCACCTCGCTTCTGACGGCATTCAGATTCTGCGGCCAGGTAAGGCAGCCGTACGGCCCTTTCTCCTCTTTGATCACCTGCGCGGCGCGGACTTCCTCACTGTGAAAATACAAGGATCCTGCGGTCATGCTAAGTGGCAGCACCGCGAGCACAAGTCCTGCAGCAAGCCGCCTTTTCCATTGGATCACCATCGTTCATGCTCCTCCCTTCGTTTCTTCTGTCATTAGTATAGGCAGAATGCTGCTGCATAGCAAATACTTATGGATTATGAATTTGGATAGTGAAAAGGCATGAAGCGGGCGAGAAGCCAGAGATGAGGAATGGGGTGTGACTGGCAACTGGTGGCGTGTCACTTCAATCCCTCCTCAGGCATCGCCGTGATTCATACGCTGCGACGCTTCTATATTTTTATGCATCGCACTACCATTTCGCATTTCTCATGCAAGCAAGGCTTTCAAACGCAATCAAGGGGCAGCACTCCCATGGGCCCCGATTTTCCAATAAAAAAACACCTGCTTTCGCAGATGTTTTCCCTCACTTCAACTTCTCTTTCAAAAACTCAATGAACGTTTTCGTGACACGACTGAAGGGCTGATTTCTGCGCCACGCAAGAAATGTGTAGATATACTGCGGCTTTTCTCCGATCGGTCTGAAACAGATCCGATGTTCATCAAGAAAGGGGAGTACCCCCTCCCCGCTAATAAAATAGCCCATGCCCTCATCGACCATGATAGCCAAGTTCGTGGGGAGGTCAGACTCGATCATGGCAGAATGGCTATCCTGATCCGTATGCCTGGCAAAGAGCATCGCATCAAGATCTGGACGAAGCCCCCGCAGCAGGGGGCGGCCTTCAAGGTCTTGCATCCATACTTCCGGCTTCTTGGCGAGCGGATCATCCGCACGCATATACACCCCCATCCGGCTCGGTTTTCCGATGGGGAGTGACTCATACTTCTCCCTATCGAAAGGCTCAACAAGGAGGCCCACATCGACGCAGCCATGATCCATACATTCACAAATGTAAGGCGTGATGTCCGTGTAATAGCGGAAATATACCAAAGGATGGAGTGTCTGGAATTCCTTAATGAGACGCACAAAATCACGTGCCTGCGAGAGATCCCCTCCTGCCACGCTGATGGTGCCTTCCAGATTTTCTGCCGCCTGCGAGACTTCCATCTCCGTCTTATCGACCAGAGAGACGATCTCTTCGGCGCGTCGGCGAAGAAGAATGCCTTCCGGCGTCAATGCGATCTTGCGTCCGCTCCGATCCAGGAGCGGGACGCCCATATCCGCTTCGAGGTCCGCCATCTGGCGCGACAGCGTCGGCTGCGTGATGTGGAGGCGGCTGGCCGCCTTCGTGATGCTCTCCTCACGCGCGACCATGAGAAAATATTTCAACACACGGATTTCCATGGAAATCGCTCCTTTCATGAAATCATTTCTCTCATTATATCACGGGAAGGAAAGGGGGCAAGGGTTAGCCCTCGGGGCGGCTCCGTCCACTGATTTTGAGTAAAAACTCGGCTCTCTAGTTAGGAGTTAGGAGTTAGGAGTTAGGAGTTAGGAGTTAGGAGTTAGGAGTTAGGAGTTAGGAGTTAGGAGTGTTGGTGCGGCGCATAAAAATATAGAAGCGCCGTAAATTTTAGATAAACCGTACTCTCGTATCGTCATTCCGACCGAAGTGGAGGAATCTTTTTCGTTTGCGGCATACCGCCGGGTAAGCTCAAGAACGCAAATGGGAAGCCTGCTTTCAAAGGCAGGGAGTACGGTGTTTCATGCAAGAGAAACAACGCACAATGTACGGATTTCCGCTGCAACAAAGATCCCTCGGCTTTGCTCGGGATGACGAAACGGAGAGATGGCTACCCGACAACTGCTTTCAGACTTAGATCATGAGACATGCTGTCCCTTGATTTCGAATGAAAGCTTTGCTCGAATGAGGAATTAGGAATGAAGGTGGCGGCTCCGCCGCAAATATATATTTTGCAGCGAAGCTGCCACCACAATCCTGAACCCATCAACCTGAACCCGACAACAACACAAAAGACGTGCTCGCGCACGTCTCTTTCGTTAAAAGCTGTATGTTCCCTTATAGATCAGGTCTTTGATGAAATTCGGAAGGGCAAAGCAGCTTTTCTGGATATGTTTATTGTAATACTTCATCGGCTGCGGGCCGTTTTCACGGACCTTGGCTGTCAGCGGGTCATATTTCTTCGATCCGATCATGAAGGAGTGCATACACTCCGGATAGATCGGCACGTGTGAAAAATACATGCGTACGATGGGGAATACGTCACGCATCGCCTCAAAGACATCGTGGACGGTCTTCTGCTGGACGATCGGGGACTCGGTCTGCTGGACGATGAGCCCATCTTCTCTAAGAGCCGCCTTGGCGCTTTTGTAGAATTCTCTCGTGAAAAGGCCTTCGCCCGGTCCGATGGGGTCAGAGCAGTCGATGATGATGACGTCATAAAAGTCCTTCACCGCGGCCGCAAAAGCGATGCCATCTCCCACATGGACATGAAGCTTCTTCGGCGGATCCAGGAGGACTTTGGAGATCGTCGGGAAATATTCCTTAGAAAGCTCGATGACGCGGCCATCGATGTCGCAAAGATCCACCTGTTTTACACACTCGTGGCGGCAGACTTCGCGTGCGACGCCGCCGTCTCCGCCGCCAATGATGAGTACACGCTCCGGATGAGGATGCATCATGAGCGGGACATGCGCGATCATTTCATGGTACGTCCACTCATCCTTGACGGAAGTCTGGAAAACACCGTCTAAGATGAGAAGACGTCCATACTGCTCCGTCTCGACGATCTCAATGTGCTGAAAGGGGGTCTGCTCTTCATGCAGCCTTTTTGTGATCGCCAGAGTGAGCCCCAGATGGTCATTGGCCCACTCAGTCACGGTCTGCTTCGTTTCCATAGGCTTAGTTCTCTTCTTTCGGAGCTACTGTCTTAGCCGCCTCATCGAAAAGATTTCCGCCGGCAGGCGCAGGAGCGGCTTCCTGTACTTCTACAGCCGGTGCTGCTGCTGCTTCTTCTTCCGTGGCAGAAGGCTCCGCCTCAGCGGCCGGTTCAGACGGTTCAGAAGCTGCCGGCTGCTGAGCCTGCACCGCCTGCGGCGCACGAGCGGCTTTGGCTGCTTCGATCAGCGCCAGCGCAGATTTGAAATTTGACAAGAGCTTTTCGATATACAGATTCATATCGCCTTCTGCCTTCAGCAGATCCGCATTCATCTTGCGACGAGCTGCTTCGGCATCGGAAACGATCTTCTGCGCTTCGCTCTGGGCTTCCTGAATGGAAAGCTCGGCTTCCTTGTGTGCATTCTTCTTCACATTATCCGCGGTTTCCTGTGCCATGACCAGCGTGTGGGACATGGTCGACTCCATCTTTTCGTAGTTGCGGAGCTTCGTGCGGATGATGTCCATTTCTTCTTCCATCGCACGGTGCTCGCGGTAAATCTTCTCATAGTCGCTCGCAAGCTCTTCCAGAAAGGCATTCACTTCATCCTTCGAATAGCCGCGGATCTGACCGGAAAATGTTTTATTATGAATATCCATCGGTGTGATCATGATCTATGCTCCTTTAATGATATTCTTACTTATGAGTTCAAGGGTTCAGGGTTCAAGGTTCAGGGTTAGCCCCTCGGGCGTGCCGTCTCATGATTACGTGTGAAAGCTCTACTCGCCAGTTAGGAGTGAGGAGTTAGGAGTGAGGAGTGGTGGTGCGGCGCATAATCATCTGGAAGCGCCGCGGAGGTTTGAATATGGTATTCACAAAAGATGGGAACCCTGTGAACCTTTTGAACCTTTTGAACCTTCAGAACCCGTTTAACCTATGAGGATTCACATAAAGGATAGATTGTTCTTTCTGCTTTCAAACTTCAAGGTTCAGGGTTCAGGGTTCAGGGTTAGCCCCTCGGGCGTGCCGTCCCATGATTACGTGTGAAAGAGGTTCAGAGGGTTCTATAGGTTCAAGAGGTTCAAAGGGGTTGGTGCGGCGCATAACAATCAGAAGCGCCGCGGAGGTTTGAAATTAGCGATTTTCCCGTATCGCAAACCTAATCCCTAGCCACTAATCCCTGCTTTCAAACTTCTATGGTATTCACGAAAGATGAGAAATCTATGAACCTGTCGAACCTACAGAACCCATTGAACCTATTAACCTGAACCCCGAACCCTTACTTATATCTGTCGATCAAAAGCCCCGTCCGTCCTTTACGGCTCGTACCGGTCTCTTCTTTGATCTCGATGCGGCCGCGTCCCCGGATGCTGATGATATCGCCTGCCTTCACCGTCTGGGACGCGCTCTTGGCAGGCTGCCAGTTCACTTCCGTGCGCCCGTCATCGACGGCCTGCACCATCTTGGAGCGGGAGATACCAAAGCCCGCTGCCCCGACAGCATCGAGGCGAAGAGAGGCCACTGTCGCACGGACTTCCTTGGCCGTTTTCTTCGGCGGCTCGATCTCCTCCATCGGGATCTCTTTGACCGTGACAGGGACCATGGCAACTTTATGGAAATTGTCTCTGATCCACCCGGCCATGGTACTGTCTGCTACGATCTGACAGCCGGCGCCCTGCATGAGGATATCGCCAAGAACGGCACGGTCAATACCAAGACCCATCAGCGAGCCCAAGACGTCCCGATGCCCGATCAGGCGGTAACGGTCATCCCAGGTGACGGAGAGGAGTGTCATGCCAAAGTCGATGGGACCGTCATAGTCGTCTCTGGAAAAGGCGATGCGCACGCGCTCTGCCTCATGATAGCCGCCTTCACTTTTCACCGTGACCGTCTTCATATGGGTGGCGATAGTCTGCCCGATCTGCGCGGCAAAAGGCGACATAAACGGGCCGACAGCAAATGGCCGTCCACGGTCGACAGCATCGGCCAGATCCAGCAGACGGATCGCCATGTCTTTGGCATCGTCACTGGTGGCCGCAAAATAACGAATGATTTTTTCTCTATCTTTCATATGTTGATTCCTGGCTCATCATTTCTAATTATTTCCCCGCCATTTTATCCGATTTTGCGAGGCATGCTTCTACGCCATCCATCAGCGCAGCGCGGATACCCGCGCGCTCCATGGCATGGATCCCCGCAATGGTGGTACCGCCGGGACTAGTGACCTGATCCCGCAGCTCGGCGGGGTGTTTCCCTGTTTCCAGCACCATCTTGGCTGCGCCATACAGCGTCTGGGCAGCGGCTTCGATGGCAAGCTTTCTGGGAAGACCGATCAGGACGCCGGCATCTGCCAAGGCATCAATGATGACAAACGCATATCCCGGACCTGCGCCCGAGAGCGCGCCAAGCTCATCGAGCTGTCGCTCCGTCACGACGGCTTCCTTGCCCAGCGCGCGGAAAATATCCTCTGCCTCAGCGATGAATCCTTCCGAAGCAAATGTCCCCGGAGCGATCGCTGCCATGCCTTCTCCGACAGAGGCCGGGGTATTCGGCATGACACGGATGACTTCTGTCCCCTTCGGAAGAGCCTTTTCCAGTGTCTCGATCGTGACAGCGGCTGCAATAGAAAGGACCCGGCGGGGCGCATGCCGGGACAATTCTTCCAGCACAGAAGGAACCACGTTCGGCTTCACGGCCACAATGACCAAATCCGCCTCACCGGCTTCGCCCCCCTCTTTGGAGACAGAGACTCCGTATCGTGCTGCTTTTTCTTCCGAAGCCGCAAGGGAATGCTCCTTGACGAAGACTTCTTCTTTTTTCCATAAACCTTTGGCAAGGCAGCCGGAGAGGATCGCTCCTCCCATCACCCCGCATCCGATGATCAGTATCTTTTTCATAGGTTCGGTCCTTTCCAGGCAGGGATGCCTTGGAAATCGGTCAGTCGATCCTTATCGAGCCGCACAGTCTCCGGCAGGCAGATAAGGACATCATCATTCAGAAGCTCGATGCTTCCGTGGGCCAGATAAACAGCTCCACTCATGAAATCGACAAACCGGCTGGCTGTCTCATCATCCACACTGTCATTCAAAACGACAATAACGGCGAGCCCTTTTTCAAGAGCATCCACCCCATGCCGTGCATCTGCATACGTGCCGGGTACCATGATCACCACCTCCAGCGGACGGAGACTTCGGGCCGGCAGCGCGCCTGCCTCCGGAAGTATCTCCCTCTCCTCTGCCTGTGTGTCATAGACATCCTCGTCCTGGTCATTGAACTGCTTTTTCAGCCAGCCCATGCCCGCTTCCCAGAAAGACATCAAGCCTCTGGAGCCGAGGGTCCCTGCGGCTGCTGGGCATTCCACTGCGGTGCACCGGCCGGTGCGGCTGCCTGCTGGTCCGCATAGGCAGCAAAATTCTCACGGGAAACGCTCATATTATTCGGCGCGCAGAGATAAATGCTTTCAGAGATCTGGTCGATGCGGCCATCCAAAGCATACATGATGCCCTGAACGAAATCCACGATACGCTGGGCTTCATCCGCATCCGTTTTTTCCATATTCATGACGACCGGACGCATAGCCTTCAGATGATCCCCGATCTTTTCCGCATCACTGTAGCTCTTCGGGCTGACAACAACCATGGTGTATGGCTTGGCGGCCTGACGCGGGACAGCACTTCTGCCGATACCGCGGACAGCTGCCGGACGCGGCGGGACGGGCTGCGCAGGATTGACGGGAGCCGTCTCCTCGCCAAGATCCTCCTCTTCCATATCCTCATCATCACGATCGACGAACTGATCTTTAAACTTATCCAATAAACTCATTTCTTTCTCCTCCTAATGGTATACGCGAGAGCCGAAGATCGCGGTGCCGATACGCACCATCGTGGCTCCCTCTTCGATAGCCTGTTCAAAATCATGGGTCATTCCCATAGACAGGATGGAAATCTGTCCCTCGGGAAACTGCTTTTTCATATCCTCCCACATCTCGTGGGCTTTGCGGAAGACGGGGCACGTCATCTCCACATCCTCATAATTCGGTGCCATGCACATCAGTCCGAGCACCCTCACATGAGACAGCGACTTCGCTTCATCAACCGCCATTTTCATGTCATCTGGTGAAAGACCTGTCTTGCTTTCTTCTCCGGAAATATTAAACTCCAGAAGTACATCCTGCACCTTATCGATCTCTGCCGCCCGCTTGTCGATCTCCCGCAGAATGGACAATGAGTCCGCTGACTGGATGAGATCTGCCATAGCGACTGCCTTTTTGACTTTATTTTTCTGCAAATGTCCCTGCAGATGCCAGGTCACCGGGAGCGAGAGCTCCTGGTATTTTTCTTCCATTTCTTGGACACGGTTCTCACCCACATGGGTGACACCGAGAGAAATGGCTTCTTCCATGTCTTTGATGGGATGGAACTTCGTCACAGCCACCAGCGTGACCTGCTGATGATACGGGGACTTCTCCCGCGCTGTTTCGATCCGCTCCATGACATGAGCTAATCGTTCTTTGATTTCTGACATAGCCCCGCCTTCTTTGTGTAGTTTCAGCATAGCTCTTCTGGTAGAAATAGTTATACTCATGATTTATTATAGCACAGAAATCCATAGGGAAAAAGGAAAAGGTTGACAGGTTCTATGGGGTCTATGGGGTCAGTGGGTTCAACGGGGGCGGTGCGGCGCATAAGAATATAGAAGCGCCGCGAAGTTTTGAAACTAGCAGTTTTCTCATATCGTAAACCTAATCCCTAGCTACTAATCCCTAATTCCTAGCCGCCCATCCCAACTCTGAAACATCAAGGTCTAGGGAAACACTGATTCAATCGTTGTCAGATTTAATCAGCGTTTCTCTAACTCCTTTGGCTAACACTGAACCTTATACGCAAAAGCCCCGACAGCTCATCTGAGCCATCGAGGCTTTTATCACTTGTTCCTTATACCATATTCGCTTTCTTTGCGATCTCCTCCGGAATCGTCAGCCCCAGGATCTCCGCATCCTGCTTATTGATGACGATGGTATAGTCTTTTTGGTGCTGGATCGGAGACGTCTCCGGCTTTACCTTGCCATCGAGGATATCCGCCGCCAGTTCTCCTGTCTGCTTGCCGAGGCGATAGTAATCGACCGAGAGCGCTGCGAGCGCACCGTCCTTCGCCATGATGTCCGCCCCGACGATAACGGGGATCTTATTCGCATCCGTGATCTTCATCAGTGTCGGAATGGAGGAAGCCAGCGTGTTATCCGTCGGAACGTAGATGTAGTCTACCTTGCCGATGAGTGACTCCGCCACCTGCTGGATATCATTGACATTGTTCACCGTACGTTCTTCGACAGCAAGATCATGTTTCTTGCAGTAGTCCTTCATCTGGTTCGCCTGTACTTCGCTGTTTACTTCGCTCGAGCAGTAGATGAGGCCGACATGCTTCGCCTGCGGGATGAGCTTGTGAGCAAGCTCCATCTGGGCATCCATGGCTGCGAAATCACTGACTCCGGTCACGTTACCGCCGGGTCTCTCATCATTCTGTACCAGCTTTGCACTGGTATAGTCAGTGATCGCAGTACCGACGATCGGGATATCCTTGATCTCATTCGCTGCTGCCTGCGCCGCCGGTGTCGCGATGGCACAGATCAGCTTCGGCTTCTCTGCTTTGAACCTGGAAACAATGGTCTTCAAATTCGACTGATCGCCCTGTGCATTTTCCTGCTCGATCTCGACCTTATCCGGCCCATAGCCGCGCTCCTTCAATGCATCGACGAAGCCTCTATTGGCCTCATCGAGTGAGCCATGCTGCACGATCTGTACGACACCGATCTTGATCTTGCCCGAGGCATCTCCGCTCTGTCCACCACAACCGCCGGAGATCAGAGTCGCCGCTGCGAGCGCGGCCGCTATACTGCATTTCATCCAGTTTTTCATCTTATGTTGCCTTCTTTTATTTATACAATACTATATGGGGCTCAAGGTTCAGGGTTAGCCCATGATTACGTTTGAAAGTTTTCCATCCAGTGAGGAGTGAGGAATGAGGAGTGAGGAGTGTTGGTGCGGCGCATAAAAACATGGAAGCGCCGCGAAGCATATATGAGGCGACTGCTTTTAAATGTCAACCATCAGATTTCAATGTCTAACATCTTTTAGTCTCTTAGACCAATAATCCCTATCACTTAATATACTCATTCTCTAGCGCATCCATGGTGCCATTTGTTTCCATTTCAGCGAGGAAGAAATTGACGTAATTCAGGAGATCCTGATCACCCTTGGCCATAAGAACACCAAAGCGGCTCTTGGTGAATGGCTGGTCGACGAGCGGAGCAGCTAATTTATTATTTAAGCGTACATACTTTCTCGCTTCCATGGTCTCCGTAATCATAATATCCGCTTTGCCCTCAGCAATGAGATCTGGAATTTCTGCATTCTGTTCATGGACGAGGAGCGTTGCATGCGAGAGTTGTGCCTTGGCAAATTTTTCATTCGTTCCACCCGGATTCACCATGACCTTTACTTCTGGACGGTCGAGATCAGCGACAGACTGATATTTCTTTTCTTCGCCCGCACGGCAAAGGATGGTCTTTCCGAAGAGCAGGTAGCCGTCCGACATCGCCATCGTACGTTCGCGGTCGAATGTACGAGTGATACCGCAAAGCGCGACGTCAAATTTCCCGTCCTGCGTATCCTGCGAAAGGGTCTTCCATGTGGTCGGCACGTATTCAACTTTAACGTGCAGACTGTCCGCGAGTTTCTGGGAGAGTTCGGTATCAAATCCTTCATATGCGCCTGTCTCCTGATTCTTATAGGACATTGGACGGTAGTCCCCTGTCGTTCCGATGCGGATCGTGCCACGAGCAGCGATATCTTCGAGGTGCGATGCCCATGCTTCTCCTGCGGCACCGATAGCCAGTGCAACCATAAGGAGCGTTGCTCCTCCGATAATTTTCCAGTTTTTCATATATTTTCTCCTTTGCTTCTATACTACGTTGAGGGGGCAAGGTTTAGTGGTGTGGTGCGGCTTGAAACTTGGAGACATTAGACTCCAGATGTCTGACATCTAATGTCTGCTATCTGAAGTCTGATAGTCTCCTAGTCTCTTAGTCACCAATCCCTAGTCCACCATCGTGGCATTCTTGTATTCATCCGGGATCTTAATACCAAGGATCTCCGCATTTTTCTTATTGATGATGACCTCATAGACTTCCGGATCCTCGACCGGAGTTTCTTCCGGCTTGATCTTGCCATCCAGGATCTGGGCCGCCATGTGGCCAGCCTGGACGCCCGATTTATAGAAATCTACAGAGAGAGAGGCGAGCGCTCCGTCTCTGGCCATGCTGTCAGCGCCGACGAGGACCGGGATCTTAGCCGGGTCTGTCACTTTGACAAGGGTCGGGATGGAAGACGCGAGAACATTGTCCGTCGGGACATAGATGAAGTCGACCTGTCCTACCATGGATTCTGCGACCTGCTGGATATCATTCACAGAGGAAACCGTTTTTTCTACGACAGAAAGGCCAATGGAAGCGGCATGCTTCTTCGCCTGGTTCGCCTGGATCTCACTGTTTACTTCACTCGAGCAGTAAAGCAGCCCCATGGTCTTGGCATTCGGCAGGAAGACTTTGCCCATATCAACCTGCTTTTCGACCGGACCTCTATCATTGACGCCGGTGACATTCGTTTCCGGCTTCTGATTCGATTTGACGAGCTTCGCCGTCTCGAAATCGGTGATGGCGCAGCCGACAATCGGAATATCTTTGATCTCATTGGCTACCGCCTGCGTTGCCGGAGTAGAGATCCCGAAAATGATGTCCGGCTTATTGCTCTTGAAACGTGCCGTGATGCTCTTCAGATTCGACTGATCCCCCTGTGCATTCTGCTGATCGACTTCGACCTTGTCCGGTCCATAGCCTTTATCCTTCAGTCCATCGATCATCCCTTGATTGGCTGCATCCAGCGAACCATGCTGCATGATCTGCACAACTGCGACCTGTTTCTTGCCGGAAGTCTTACTGCTCCCTGCCGAATTGCCGCCACATCCTCCATAGACCAGTGTCATTCCTGCCAATGCTGCGATAAGCCCTGCTTTTACCCATTTGTTCATGATGATATTCCTTTCTACTTTTCTACTATGCTGCTTTCAGACATATGATTCTCTGTGAGTGTTCCGAATCTTCCTTATCCACGTTGCTTTCTATAGCCGCCCCGCTTCTCGTCACCCAATCAAAAAGTCCCTTGCTATACTCAGCAAGGGACGACGGGGACTCATCGCGGTACCACCCAATTTATCTAAGGAATACAAAAAGGGTGGTACCAAGGGACGGATTCTCCGTGGTACCACCCTCATTCATCTTCATCAGATCAACTCTCGGCTCCTTAACGCAAGCCACCCCGGCAAGACCTACTTCGATTTCAGTCATGCAGTTCCGGAAAGAACTTCCCTATTTCCTATTTACCGGTTCCCAGCATTCCCGGCTCTCTGTGAAAAATCAGAAATACGTACTTTTTTCCATCAGCACTTTTGTAATATGTGCTTATTGTATCGGATGATGAGGAAAATGTCAAGCCGAAAAGCCATCATAGTAAGTGTCAAGTTTTCCTCGGTAATTCATTTGACTGTCGATAATTACTATCTCC
>OCPW01000504.1_pt1 | contig 28671 bp, 17 predicted proteins | sample 1538761 | NCBI WGS metagenome assembly OCPW01 (sample SAMN04571724, study PRJEB22368) | human gut metagenome | biome: human gut; material: stool | host: Homo sapiens | place: Luxembourg | collected 2012-09-20
CGCAGCGCATGGAGCCCTTCTCCATGGAGCAGTCCGAAATGCCCAGCGTCACAAAGATGCGACGGAGCTTCTCCATAAACAGGCGAGCCTCCTCAGGCGTGCGCAGGTCGGGCTCGGTGACGAGCTCAATCAGCGGCGTGCCGCAGCGGTTGTAGTCGACGAGCGACTCGGCCGCGGCGGTGATGCGGCCCTCGGCACCGCCCACGTGGACCATCTTGGCGGCGTCCTCCTCCATGTGGATGCGCAGGATTCGGATGGGCACCGTGTAGGAACCGTCCTCGCGACGCTCGGGCATCTGCAGGTTGGACGCGTCATAGCTGGCCAGGTGACCGGCACGCTGATTGCCTTCGCGCATGGTCGACGTCATGGACGTGGACAGGCCCTCGGCATTGGCAGAGGCGCTCGCCAGGCTCTGGGCCTCGGCCTCGCCAAACGCGCAGTCGGGGCGCTCGGCGGCGCCGCGACCGGTCACGTCCAGGTCCAGGTGACCGTACATGGCAAAGGCGACCGGACCCTGCGTGGTTTGGAAGTTCTTGGCCATGTCGGGATAGAAGTAGTGCTTGCGGTAGAACATCGAGTGGCGCTGGATCTCGCAGTTGGTGGCGAGACCTGCCTTGACGATGCTCTCGATGGCGCGCTTGTTGGGCACCGGCAGGGCGCCGGGCAGGCCCAGGCACACCGGGCACACGTTGGCGTTGGGCTCGTCATCGTGGCTGAGCTTGCAGTTGCAGAACATCTTGGTATCGAGTGCGGTGAGCTCGGTATGGATCTCCAGGCCGATCACGGCCTCCCAATCCTGCAGGACCTCGGAAAGCTCCTTCATTACAGCTCGCCTCCCTTCCCGGCAAAATCGGGCGCGACGGAAAGCGCGGGCGCACCCGTGGCGGCATCGGCAAAGCCGCACTCCAAGGCGCGGGCAAACGTGAGCAGCTGACGGTCCTTAAAGGCCGGACCAACCAGCTGGGCAGAAACGGGCAACTGAGTATCCTCGCCCAGGCCCAGCGGCACCGAGATGCCACCGTTGCCGCAAATGTTGAGCGAGATGGTGTACAGGTCGGAGAGGTACATCTGCGTGGGGTCGCTGATCTCGCCAAACTTAAAGGCCGTGCGCGGCGAGGCGGGCATGAGGATGGTGTCCACCTTGGCATACGCGGCGTCATAGTCCTGCGTGATGAGCGTGCGGGCCTTTTGCGCAGCGTAGTAATACTTGTCGTACACGCCCGAGCTCAGCAGGTAGGCGCCGAGCATCTGACGGCGCTTGGCCTCGGCGCCAAAGCCGTGGGCGCGCGAAAGCGAGCTCTGGTCGGACAGGTTGGCGCAGCCCTCCTCCTGATAGCCGTAGCGAATGCCGTCGAAACGGGCCAGGTTGGAGAACGCCTCGGCCGGGCCGATGACGTAGTAGGCGGCGATGGCGGCGTCCAGGTGCGGCAGGTCGACCTCGACCAGCTCGGCGCCCTGGTTCTGCAGCTCCTGGGCGGCGCGCTGAACAGCGGCCTTGACCTCGGGCGTCAGGCCCTCGGCCTCCATAAACGCGGGGATGATGCCCACGCGCTTGCCCTCGATGCTGTCGTTGAGGTGCTTGGTAAAGTCGACGGCGCAATCCTGGCTGGTGCAGTCATACGGATCGTGGCCCGCGCCGGTAAGCGCGTTCATGGCCAGCGCGACATCCTCGACCGTGCGGCCAAAGGGCCCCACCTGGTCGAGCGACGAGCCGAAGGCAACTACGCCGTAACGGCTTACGGCGCCGTACGTGGGCTTAAAGCCCACCACGCCGCACAGCGACGCCGGCTGGCGAATGGAGCCGCCGGTGTCCGAGCCCAGCGAGAGCGCGACCTCGCCCGCGGCGACGGCGGCAGCGGAGCCGCCCGAGGAGCCGCCGGGCACGCGCTCGGTATCCCAGGGGTTGTTGGTGCGGTGGAACGCCGAGCTCTCGGTAGAGCTGCCAAAGGCGAACTCGTCCATGTTGGCCTTGCCCATGGGCAGGCAGCCGGCGTCGAGCATACGCTGAACGCAGGTGGCGGTGTAGACACTCTGGTAGTCCTCGAGCATGCGGGAAGCGCAGGTGGTGCGCGTGCCCACGAGGTTCATGTTGTCCTTGATGGCCAGCGGCACGCCCGCGAGCGGGGGCAGCGGCTTGCCTGCGGCACGGTCGGCATCCACGCGCGCAGCGGCCTCAAGCGCAAGCTCGGGCGCCACCCGCAGGAATGCCTGGACCCCGCCCTCGCGCGCCTCGATGGCGGCAAGGGAGGCCTGAGCCACCTCGGTAGCGGTAAAGTCGCCGGCGGCAACGCCCGCGGCAATCTGGGCGGCGGTAAGGGAATCGAAGCTCTGCGCCATTACTCGCTCTCCCCCTCTCCCAAAATGGACGGCACGCGGAAGTAGCGGTCGCGCGCGCTGCCGGCGTTCTCGAGCGCGACGTCGAGCGGCAGGTCGCGCTCGGGCTCGCGCAGGTCATCGCTCATCACGTTGGACAGGCTTCCGATGGGATGGAACGTGGGCTCCACGTCGGGTAAGTCATATTGCAAGACGGGCTCGAGCATCTGGACGGCGTCGTTCATGTAAGACGTCATCTGGGTGAGCTCGTCATCGGTCAGTGCGATCTTTGCGTACTCGGCGATGCCGCGCACGTCTTTCTCGCTGAGTGCCATAGGCGCTCCCTTCCGCATAACAGATAAACCGCTCTAGTATACAAGGCAACGCCGCTTGGAGCAGGTGCTTTACCTAAATGCAGCGAAAACGTAACGAGGGCGACGGGCTGGCAGGCGGCGGGCTGGCGGTTCCGCAGCGAAACCGCACCGTCCATAGCGAAAACCGTCTCGCCCACAACGAAGACCGTCCCGCCCACAACGAAAAGCATCACAACATTCGACGTTTATCGTCAAAATCGAGATTTTCATCGAATGTTGTGATGGTTTGGAAGTTCAGAACCACCACAAAGGTGCCTGTCCCCTTTGTGGCGGTTCTGGAGAATGTCCTATGCCGAGGCCCTGGCCTTGCGGCGCTTGCGGACCGCGTGGATCACGATGTCCAGCAGCAACAGCACAATGGCTACGACCACGATGAGCACGGCGAACTCGCGCTTGCCCCAGTGGCGGCCGGCCAGCGACTTTTGCTTGTCGACGTCCTTCTTGTTGTACTTGGTGCGCACGCAGTGCACCAGCAGGCGATGGTCGTTTACGCCGTAGGGCGTGCAGGTGACGAGCGTCACCTTGTCGGCACCGGGCTCGATGGTCAGCGACTCCATCTCCTCGGGCAGCACGACCTCGGAGTCCACCATCTTGTAGGCGAGCGTCTTGTTCATGGTGTGCAGTAGCACCAGGTCGCCGGGCTCCAGCGAATGGATGTCGTCGAACATACTCAGGTTGCGCATGCCCGAGTGCGCGGTGAGCACGCAATGCGTCGAGGTGCCGCCCACCGGCAGACTCGTGCCCTCCAGGTGGCCGACGCCCGCCATAAGGACTTCTTCGCTCGTGCCGTGGTAGATGGGCATGCTCACGTCGATGGAGGGGATCTCGACCCAGCTCATCATGGGGTCGCGGTCAAAGATGAGCTGCTGGGCATAGGGCTCGATCTGGTCGGCGGGGAGCTCGGTGACCTCGCCCGCCAGTTGCTCGTTAAAGGAGCGCGCCTGGAGCAGGATGCGCTCGCGCTCCTCGGCAGACAGCGCGTCCACGGTGCTGGACACGGTGCTGATCTGGTTGAACACGCCCGAGGCCTCGAGCCGGTCCAAGATCCACGGCCAGGTCATAAGGCCCACGCCAATAAGGATGATGACGATGGTGATGAGCCGATCAGCCCAGCGCGGCAGTCGCTTGCGACGACGCTTGGGCTTTGGTTGAGGTTTGGGCTGAGGGCTTGAGCCGCCGTTGTCCGCAGCGTTATTGCCCTTCATATGTTTGGCGCCCTGCACCATCGCCGGTCACTCCTCTACAACTCAAGTTGTCTAAACAAATAATAGCCGATTGGAAGGCTCCCCCGCCGGGCATAGGCCCGTATTTGAGTTTTCAAAATATCGCGAATCAGCAGAGCAGTTCGGGATACAATGTCAATAGGAAACGACGCATCCCGCGTAAATGAAAGAGAGCGCGGGCGGCCTAGTTTTCTGGTTTTGTTAAATGCCCGGGCCTCTAACCCCGGGCATTTTAATTTGCACGCGCGGCGCAAATGCCGTCCACCGTCCGCACCGCGCGTGCGCCTACGGACCTTAAACCGAACCTCATACGAGTCAAGAAACGCGATGACGAACGAGCCCACCGCCGCTAGGGCGGCGAGCGCGTTAAGGAATTTCAGCATTTGGGGACCTCCGATCGAGTCGTCGGCCGCCCGCGCACGGAATGCGTCGCAAAGCCATTTTACTGCGAGCGTATGCACCCACAGCTGGCAAACGCAATAATTGCAAACATCTGTTCGATATTCATACGCTTGATCTATCGGGTAATGGAGCCTGGCTGCGTTATCCCGAAAAAACGGGGCAGACTCCAGTGCGGAGTCTGCCCCGAAAAGAGAATGGCAAAGCAAGAACGTGGATGGACGAGAAAAGTGTCCGCAAGTCTCATGGCCATCACATCCCACCTGCCAAAGGGATGGATGAGCGAGCGCTACTCCTGCTCGGACTCCTCAGCCTGCTTACGGCTGCGGATGAGGTGCGCCACGCCGATGCACAGCACCGCGCCACCAGCGATCCAAGTGAAAGTCACGCCGTTAAGGCCGGTGAGCGGGAGGCCAGAGCCCTTCTTGTTCTCGACGGTAAGGTTAACGGTGCCATCAGTCTGGGTGGCGTCAAGGATAACGAGGTTGGAAGTCTCCGCATTCCTGGTGACCTTCACAGTCTTTGCCTCTTCCTCGGTTTGACGAAGGCTGCCTTCACCAGACTCCGGAGTCGAGATTGTGAAAGTGAAGTCCTTCAGCGAATTGTATTCGCCGAGGGCAGTTTTCTCGTGCACGGTGTACGTTCCAGCGTCAAGTCCCTTGATGTAAATTTCGCCATTTCCATCAGTGAAGAACTCATACGGCGTTTCACCAAGGTTGCCAAGTTCCTGAACGTATTTGCCCTTGGAAGCGCTGCCGTCCGCATTGTCATCAGGATCGGTAGCCTGAATGGTAAATCCGACATTCTCGAGCTTGTTCTTGCTTTCGTGATCTTTCTTGACAAGCTTGAGCGCATAGGTGTAGTCGCGAACAGTATCGGGCACGGACTCACCCCTGCCATTGCTCATGGGGTTGTTGGAGTAGATGAGCTTGACGGTATTCTCGTTACCCTCGCCGCCAACAGTAACCTTCTCAGCCTTCGCGGGATCGAGCATGGCGGCATACTCGACGAAAATCTTCGTGTCCTTGGTGAGGTTGGACACGGCGGTCTTGAGGTCACCGAACTTAACGGTCAAGATTTGACCCGCGCCGTTTTCACCGTTCGTGACTTCGGGAGTGCATGCAGAAGTAATATCCTCAGCGCTGACGCGATTATTGCCAGCATATACCTTAATGGAGTCTACATTAGCCGTCAGGCCAGCAGAAAGATCATCATGAAACTCGTAGTAGTAGCTATCGAACGAGGCCACGTTTTCGGCAACGGTGCCGGTTAGCTGATATTGAACATTCTGACCAACCTGTGAGTCAGCCTTGTCGGCCCAATCGCTGCGGGGCTTGTCGTCCTTAATCTTCTTTGTAACCGTAGGAATGCCGGTCTTCTCGATAACCTCAACAGCACTGCCGCCCACGACAGCGAAGATCGGCGACGTACCAGTCTGCTTTTTGCCGGAATGTTCATCCGCAGTGCCGATAGAGCCATCGTCAGTCAGGAAGAGATAGTAGCCAGGGTTCTCAAAAGAAACTGAGGTATCTGCCGCGAAAGCAGCGCTAGTAGCCCCCTTTGGCATGGTAGGTGCAGTGTTCTTGAGCAAGTCGGCAATCTCATCGAGCAAATCGCCATTGTTCACAACCAAAGAAGCGTTCTTGAGATTCGCAGCCATCCAGTCAGCAACATCCTGCGCGGTGGGATTTTCAGTGGGAATTTTCGGCTCAGTGGAATCATAGCCAGTGTTGCCCTGAATAGCAGCAATAATGGCGCTCCGGGTGGCAGGTGTCACATCGGCGCCCCATTCGACATCAGAAACGACCTTGTTGCCTGAGTCAGCTCCATCAACCACCTTGGCTTTAAAAATCTGATAGGCAACAAACTGAGTCTTTTTTTCCGGATTCGCGGCGTCCGTGTTATTTATATCTTGCTTGATTGTGATGCTATTGGTCGTAGCAGTCGCACCATCAGCAAACGCCATGGTCACCGGGGCCATCACGCCGCCGAAGCTCAACGCTGCTGTGAGGCCGGCGGTTACTGCCAGGCGTGCGATGTTCTTGCTCATGCTCATCTTCTTTTCCTCTGCTTTCTGCTCGAATTCCATTTGATCTAAATCTGTCTGTCTGTGTCTTAGCATCTACTTCGCTACGTCTCGCCCCGCTCTCTGTGGGGCTGCCAGCTACTCTTTATGGCTGCCACCTCCCCGCTTGACCAGGAGCGCGACCACGATGAGCGCGGCTCCGGCGACCGCTGCGGCGGCCGCGGCGTACATTGCCATATCGCCAGTCGAGGGCATAAAGCCTCCGGTGGTAATGCTAGGGGGTATGCCGGTGGGCGTGTTGATGAGCGACGCCTCCAGGCTGCCCGTCGACCCGTCCGCGCTGTCGGCGCGCAGGGGCGACTCGGCCGTGATGGTGAGCTTGGGCTTGGCGGCGGCCACCTGGTCGACGTCCAGGCCCTCGGCCTTGACCGTCACGGAGCGCGTGCCCTCAAAGGCGGTGTAGCCCTTGGGTGCCTTGAGCTCGCGGACCTCCAGCTTGCCCGAGTCCACGCCCGAGACGGCCACGCGGCCGTCCTCACCCGTGGAGACGGTGGCCTTGCTCTCTGCATCCCACGTGCCGTCGGCCGCCAGTGTGCGACCGCGGTCGTCGGCGATGGTCAGGACCGCCCCGGACAGCGGCTTGTCGCCGTCGCTGCCGCGCTTGGTGAGCGCGAGATCCCAGGTGTAGGCGCACGCATCGTCGCTCGGCGTGTGGGTGAAGCCGGCGTCGTCGGACTGATCGGCAAAGGGAGAGCGCGGGTAGCGCAGGTAGACCTCGTTGGGGTTGCCCTTCGCGATGCCGTGGTTGCATGCGCTGTTGAGCGGCGCGTTGTACACGGCGACCACGCGGGCGCCCGCGGTAAAGGCGTCGGCCCCGCCGAGCGCGGCAATGAGGTCGCCGGTGCGCACGGTGAAGGTCTTGCCGTCGACCGAAACCCTGCACTGGGCCGTGATATCGGTCCAGCCCTTCGCAGGCTCGGTGCCGACGCGGCCGTCCTTTCCGGCCGAAACGGCGTCGAAGCCGCCGTCCGCGCCCGCCGCCACGTACACGCGCATGCTCGCGGCGACCTTGGAGGGGTCGAGCCCCGCGCTCATGGTGTCGACGAACTGCACCGTATAGGTGTCGTAGACGGTGAGACCCGCCGGGACTGTGGCCGAGAGGCGCCAGTACAGGTCGTCGGCGACCGTGGCGTCGGCGGCCTTCTGCCATACGGCGGTGCTGTCCTCCAGCACGTGCTTGGCGACCTTGGGGGTCGCGGCCTTGGGCTTGACGGTGACGGCGCTGCCGCCCACCAGGGCCATAATCGGCGCGGTGCCGGCCTCGCCCTGGGCGATGGAGTCGTCGTCGGCGACGATGAGCCAGTAGCCGCAGGACAGCTCGGCCGCCGTGCCCGCGTTGAGGGCCACAGACAAGGCGCCAGAGCTCTGGAGGGAACGAGCGAGCTGTGCGCTCAGCGCGCTCGTAAGGTGGGAATCGGTGTTGAGCCACTCGGCAGCTTCCTGCGCGGTGGTCTGGGATTTGGGCATACCGGCGCTGTGCAGCACGGGCAGGACGGCGTCGCGCGCGGCGTCGCTTGCCCAAGCGAGGTCGGTGGCGATCTTGGCGTCGCTGTCGCCGTCGACGACGTTGGCGCTAAAGATCCGGTAGGCGTCGTAGCTGCTCGCCACGGTGCCGCTCACCGTGATGGAACCGGTCGAGGTCGGCGCGGCCTGCGCGGATGCGGGGAACACAACCGCGCAGGTGCCGATCAGGAGGGCAAGCAGCGCAAACAAGATCGGGAAGGAGCAAACTTTCTTATTCACGACGCTCGCCTCCCTTCGCATTCGCCTTGCGACGAATGTGCATCCAGGCCGCAGCAGCGCAAAGCACCGCCGCGCCGGCGAGGTACGTCAGAGTGACGCCCGACATACCAGAAAGGGGCAAAGAGGTGGAGTAGGTGTTGGTGAAGGTGGGGGTATCGGTTTCGCTGAATGTGTGCTCAGCGCCGTTGGCCACCGGTTTGCCATCACGATCCTGAATCTGCTTGTAGGTCGCAGAGATGTTGATCTTGCCGTTAGAGTCGTCAGCTGCCGTGACCGTAATCTGATAGATTGACTGGTCGTACTTGTAGTTCGTGAACAGCGTGGTCGGCTGTTGTTCGCGGACGTAATAGGTAAAGGTCTTGGAAGGGCCACGACCCGTGGAGTCGCCCGGATCGTAGGGATTAGTCCTGATATCAGAGAGCGAGTACTCGAGCTTGAGCTCAGTCTCCTTATTAGAGGCGCCCCTGAACGAAAGCTTCTGCGTCTTTTTAGGACCAGAGGTCTCGGCAGTACCGATGATGTCTTTGTCCTCAAAGTGGCTGTCTGTCGCGAGCTGAAGTGTAAACTTCTTCATCTCGCCACCCTTAACGACCTTAGTCGCCTTAGGAGTCCAGGAACCCTTTTTAGGGTCGTACGTGTTGGTGAAGGTCTTTCCCCCGTCGGGGCCGCCAATCGAATAATAGCCCTCAGTAGCATCTGGTTGCACAGAAACGTTCTGGGAGTCAGTTTCGCCCTTGGGATGCTCGACCGCGCTCACGTCTTTAATCTTGTAGTTATGGATTTTGAGCTCTATGGTCTTGTTCGGATCGTCCCGAGTCGGAACAGTCATGGGCACAGTCGAGTCGTCTTCGACTGTCACCTTAATCTCGTACACGGCGGGGTCGTATGTGATGCCGGAAACCTTTCCGGCATTTTCGACTAGGTAGTATGTAATCGTGCCAGCCGTACCGTTCGCTGCAGACTGCTCACCAAGGTTAAACGTGATGTTGCCTCCATCAACATTACTTGCAGTTCCAACCGGGGTGCAAACCTCATGATTGAATACCCCGTTAGCGAAAGGATCAATCGAACCCTTGCGGTAGACCGTAAAGAAGAACTCCCCTTTATTGATCTTGCGGCCGTCCAACTCCTTGGTCGCCTTCAGCTTAAGGCTCGGATAGACATACGTGTCTGCTGGCTGACCCAAGTACAGGTCACCATTCGACATGATGCCGCCACCATGGTCCCAGGAATAGTTGCCCGTGATGAAGGTTGTCGCATTTTTCTGTACTGCTTCAGTCGCCGTTTTATCCGTGGCACTAACACCCGAAGACAGACCGATGCTATTTTTTACCTGAGCAACACCGTTGGCGGGGATGGTGATTCGATCCGTTAGCTCAATGCTTCCCGAATACCTGGCGTCTATATCGCCAAGCATCTTGCCGCTTACCACTGCGACCGGCGTTATGTGACCTTTCGCTGCGAGGAAGAAATCGGCATGACCACTGTCACGAAAAACATGGTCGCCGTTTTTATCGACATAGTTATAGGCGTACTGGTCTTCATCTTTCTGGTGGCCGCCGCCAGAAAGATGAGGGTTACCATTATTGTTTTCACTATCGTAATTATCGGCGCCTCCAGCGTCAGTGTTGCCAAAGATTGCCGTGCCTTTGGTGTTCGTTACCAACGTCTTGCCCGTCGGGCAGACTGCAACGCCACCACCATAGCCACCAGCGGTATTGCTGCCTATATACGAGCTGTATACAAAGAGCCTGCCAGCATTAGATGCGTCGTTATCCGAATCGCCCTGAACGAAGACGCCGCCTCCGCCCCAGTCAAAGCGAGACATGCAGTGGTTATTAGTGATGTAGACTGGGCTATCTTTTGACGCTCCACTTATCATCGCGTCAACCCTCTGGCCCACTCGGATGCCGGCACCTTCAGATCGATAGCTCACGTTAGAGGCAATATTTCCTCCCGTGATGTTGAGCCAAGCCTTACCTTGTTGTTTAAGATTGGTAACGTAAACGCCGCCGCCAGCTTCCTCGGAATAGTTGCCAGTAATCTGGCCACCGGAAATGATGACATGAGTGCCGTTATTGGCAGCAAGTCCGCCGCCGCCATGGTCACCCTGACCATCGTTGCCGCAATACTTGGCGTATTTATTGTTAGTGATGTAGCCACCAGAAACGGTCACACTACCGCCCGAAACCAAGATGCCGCCACCGAGACCATCCGAATCAGAATACGTAGCGTTGCCAGAGATGATTCCACCCGTAAGCTTCAAGGTGGCTCCTCTGTCAGCGTAGACGCCGCCGCCAGAAGCTGCCTTGTTTCCCGCGACCACACCGGCTGTCATTTCGAGGCTGGCATTCGCGCCCGTTATGCACAGACCACCGCCCCAGCCACCGCGGTTGCCGTTGGTGACGTAACCGCCTTCGATTATGACCTTACCCTCAGAAAGAATCACATGGCCGTTATCGCTCAGATTGGCGGCCGTGGTAATCATGCCGCCCTTGAGATCGAGCGTGCCGCCCTCTTTAACGGTGACCACTTTCCTTACGGAGCCCCTGTCCGATGCCGCAACGATAGCGCCGAAGCCCGTAACGTCATGCTTGTACGTAGTCTCGGTGGTGCAAAGTCCATCTGTATTGGGCGTGCTCTTAGTCTCATAGTAAGTAAGACTCTTGGGTGCGCCGCCATTAGAGCTAGACTCGTCTCCCCTTTCCCATGTCATAATCGCAGGCTGACCCGCCGGCGCATTGTTGACCGGAGTCTTTACGTCTTTTGTGCTATCTGAGTCCTCGATAATGTTCTCGATAGTGAGCGTGGCTCCTTTTTCGACCACAAAGAAGGAGTCTAAGCCGCCGGAGCGGTTGTAGAGCATGTTTCCCGCAAGATTAATGGTGGTGTTTTTCTTGATATCGATCTGCTTATCCGAATAGGCAGAACCCGTCAGTCGGAACTTGCCGCCATTGGCAAATGCCTCAGAAACATCGTTGCTTACCTCGGTATAGTCATTGGCACTGACGGTGGCGGGAGCGTTCGCGTTTTCATCGTTATTCTCATCATCCGCAAGCTGTGCGTCGGAAGGCTGTGCGGCGCCCTTGGCCTCCACGCTATCGGCAGTCGAGCCCGCAGCAGCGGCGTCTTCGTTCGCGCCACCCTCAATCTCGCCACTATTCTGGTTTTTGGCATCCCCGTTGTTGGTGCTGTCTACATCAGTAGACTCACTTGAGGAACCCCCCCCCATCACAGTTCCTTCAGTAGAAACCGTCTGGGCATCGTTGGCAATGGCCTGCGAGATTGGGGGCATGACGAGCGACAGTACCAGGCTCAACACGGAGGCTCCGCACAAAACGCCTGCCAGTACACGGCGCGTCGCTTTTTTACTCTGCTTAGTTTTTTCTGAATTCGCTTTCATCGATGTCTCCTCCCCAAGAGACCGCGATCTTGCTCTTTCACTATCAAACGTATCTGCGCAATCTGTAATTGCGCACGCTTGTAGTACATATTGTAACGATTGTTTGAACATCTAAGCAAAAATACCGATAGTTTTGTAGCGAATTCTCAATTCTCTTGACATTTGCTCAGATTTACCTTCGTTTATTCGCTATAAAATATCTATTTCTACTGGTAATTAAGCTAGTTATCATTTTTTAATAGCATTTTATTTATTTGCACAACATTTTGCTCAAGAGTAAACATCCTGTGAACGGTTGAAAATCGACCGTGAGCGGTAGGTCATCAACCGGGAGGAATACCCTACCAAACTGATGAGAATATCTTTAACCTATCGGTGGTTAGAAGCATGATGTTCATACAACCAAATTTGAATTTGCGCGCAGATTTTAGGCATCAATTCGCCCAAATCGCCTGAGGCCACCGCAAAGGCGCCTGCTCCCTTTGTGGTGGCTCTCCCCCGGCGCTACAGCAGATGCTCCTCGATAAAGATCGCGATGCCGTCTTTGTCGTTGCTGGCGGTTACAAAGTCGGCGGCGGCACGGGTGGCGTCGCTGCCGTTTGCCATGGCCACGCCCACGCCGGCGTCGGCCACCATGCAGGTATCGTTGTCCGCATCGCCAAACACGCAGATGTCCTGGAGCTCCATGTCGTTGAGCTCCGCCACGCGCACAAGGCCGCGCGTCTTGGACACGCGCGGATCCATGAACTCGTAGAGCCGCTGCGTGGTTTGCAGAGCCGCCGCCTTGACGGTGTCGTCGGCAAACGTCGATGCTCGCTCTATGACCTGCGGCATCACCTCGGGCGCCATGGTAAACATCACCTTGGGCTGCGGCTCGCGCAAAAACTCGGCAAAGTCGACCACCTGGTAGGGCACACCGTCGACGCGCGACAGGTGCTCGACACACGCGTTGCTCTCGGGCACGTAGAACACGCCGTCTCGGGGGCAGACGGGTGTTGCCGGAAGGTCCGCCATGTGCTTGCAGATGCGCGCGATGGTCTCGCCCGGCAGCGGATAGTTCAGCTCGTTGATGTCGTGCGCACGGTCGATGACCTCGGCGCCACCGCAGCCCACGAGCACGTCCACCAGGCCTTCGATGCCCCAGAGCTCGTACATGGCCTCGGTCGCGTGGGCGTCGCGCCCGGTGCACAGGCCAAAGAGCACGCCGCGCTCGCGCAGGGCACGAATCGCCGCCACGGTGCGCGGGGACACCGTGTGCTGGCTCGTGAGCAGTGTGCCGTCGATATCGCAGAACACGGCTTTGATGTGGCTGAAGGTGGTGTCCATGGGGGCCTTTCTGGGTTGTGCGGCGGTGTGGGGTGTATTCGTGAACGGCGTACATGGTATACCAAGGCGCAGCCGCGGCCCGTCAAAGCAAAAACCACCACAAAGGCGCCTGGCCCCTTTGTGGTGGCTGGACCCGCAGGATGGCATGGCCCGGGGCACAAACCATCACAACATTCGACGTTTTTCGGCAAAATCGCGATTTTCATCGAATGTTGTGATGGTTTTTACTGCCTTGCGGCACGATCAAAATGCCGGCGTCCAAACAGCAGCAGCGCCGCGGGAACCGCCGTCACGACCATGCCCGCACCAACGAGCGTCTGCTGCACGCCAAACGTCGCCGCCAGCCACGGGGCAATCGCCAGCGGGGCTACGCCGGCGAACATGTTGCCAAAGCCCATGACCGAGTTCACGCGACCGAGCTGCTCGAGCGGAGCCTTCGTTTGCACGATCGTGTTGTGGAGCGGGTTGACGACGCCCCAAGCTATGCCCAGGGCGACCTGGCCGACAAGGGCCACACCCACGTATGGCGTCCCCACGTAGAGCAGGCTTCCCAGGCCCACGGACATGAGCGCCACGAGCAGCGTTTTAAGGTTGGCCAGGTGCGGCGGCAAGCGGAGCGCGACCACGGCGCCCAGCACCGCGCCCACACCGCTGGCCGACGAGAGCCAGCCCATCCACTCAACACCGACGTGCAGTACATCGCGGTAGAAGAACGACTCCAGCGGGTCAAAGGCGCCATAGCCAAAGTTCGAAAGGAAAATAATGCAGAACAGCAGGGCGAGGACGCTATTGGTGAAGACTGTCTTGATGCTGGTCGCGAAGGTGACGCGGGTGGACGTGCTGGGGTCGGGGCTTTGTCCCGCACGCTCCCCTTCCTCTGCCGAATCGGCATCCGCATCCCCGGCGACATGGCTGGCCTTCGGCCTAAAGCCCCAACCGGCGACGAGCGCCAGCACGGTAAAGAGCATCATGAGCACAAACACCGCGCGCGACGACGCAGCAGCCGCGACAAAGCCGCCCAGCGTGGGGCCAACGATGATACTCACGTTTGAAAACATGGCGATGGCAGAGTTGATGTCTTTGAGCTCGACGGGATCATCGGTGAGGTAGGCCGGATAGGATGTGGCGATGGGCTGGGCGAATCCCATCGTAAAGCCTAGGAACACCGCGCCGAGCAGGACGACGCCGGTCGCGCTACCAAAGGCGATGATTGCCGTGCCAGTTGCAAGAGCGCCGACGATGCTCAGCAAGAAATGACGGCGCGGGCCCCAGGCGTCGAGCGCCGCACCACCCGCAAAGGATCCCAAGATCACGAATACGTTCATAAAAAGGACGGCCAGCGATGTCGCCACGACCGAGGCATCGTCTGCATAGGTGAGCGTTCCGATGACGCCGATGAAGTAGCTGGTCTGAAAACCGGTGTAGATGAGAAAGCGCATCGCCACCAGGCGCTTGGCCTGCACGGACAGCGATGATTGAGGCTTTGAGAAAAGAGGGGCGAGCATGGAGACTCCTTGTTTCATACGAATGCGGACGGCGGGCATTCGCCACCGTCTGTCAAATCAATCTATCCGCATGAAACATTAAGGACGCATCAAGCCCCTTCTCTCCGTTTTCGCCCGTCATGAACTACTTGGTAGATTGTAAGGCATGTCCCACACATCTACTAAAGCAAAATCCACCACAAAGGTGCCTGGCCCCTTAGTGGTGGAAATGACGTTTGCCCAGCTAAAACCTACCAAAATTAACCTGTCCCTTTTTGGCATGTTATGGCAACGCAGCGAGCCGGTTCCAAGTGCCCCAGGTCGCCCCGAAAGAGGAGCGACGCGTACTTTGGTACGCGAGCGACGGCTTGAGGGGCGAGATGGGGTGCTTGGGGCCGGCGCAGCGTCAAGCCTTAAAGATGGTCTTGGATAAGGTCGCAGATGGCTCGAGCGTCGTTGATGTTGATGGCTCGGGTCGCAAAGCCGGCATCGAATGCCTGGCGTGCCAGGGCCTCGTTGCAGGCAAGGGCCAGCGTGTGGCCATCGACCAGGTCGAGCGAGCTCTTGCCGCGCAGACGGTCGACACCGGAGCGTGCGACCACGATGTTGTCGAAGCCCTCGGTCTTGTAGCCCTCGATGATCACCACGTCGACATCGTTGTAACGCGACAGCAGCTCGCGCGCAGGCATCTCGTCCTCCTCGCGCGTATCGGCGTACTCCGCCCAGCGCGTGGCGCAGATGAGGCCCACGTGCTTGGATCCGGCCTGGTGATGGCGCCACGTATCCTTAGCGGGCACGTCGATATCAAAGCCGTGATGCCCGTGGTGTTTGAGCGAACCCACGCGCAGGCCGCGGCGGGTGAGTTCGGCGATAACCTTCTCGACGAGCGTGGTCTTGCCCGAGTTTTGGTAGCCGATAAACGCGATCGCGGGGACGGCCGGAGTGGGAGCCGCGGGCGTGACGGCGACGGGTGCGATCGCGGGCGCGGCACCGTCAGCGGCCACGGCCTCAACAGCAGCGGCCTGACGCTCTGCACGATCCCACACACCCGAGCGGCCGCCCTCCTTGTGCAGCAGGCGCACGTCGACGATCTCCATGCCGCGATCGACGGCCTTGCACATGTCGTAGATGGTCAGACACGCGGCGCTCGCGCCGGTCAACGCCTCCATCTCGATACCCGTCTTGCCCGTCACGCCGGCCGTAACCAGTACGTGAAAGCCAACCTGCCCGTCCGCGCGCGCAGGCGCCCAGCCCTCGGGCACGTCCTCGGCCGGCGTCCCCGCCGGAGCGATGGGCGCAATGTCGCACTTGCTCTTGGTAATGAGCAACGGATGGCACATGGGGATGATGTCGCTCGTGCGTTTGATGGCCATGATGCCCGCCACGCGCGCGCAGGCGAGCACATCGCCCTTTTTGGCGCGATCCTGCAGCACCATGGCCTGCGTCTCGGGATGCATGAGAATGGTGCCCTCGGCGATGGCGATGCGATGGGTCTCGGCCTTGTCGGACACGTCGACCATGCGCACCTCGCCCTTGGCATCCACGTGCGTCAGCTCGTCGCGACGGGCATCACGGGCGGGCTCGGCGACAGCGCTGGCAGTCGGCTGCGCGCCTGTAACGGCATCGCTGGCCGCAGCCGTGACTTTGTGGGCAGACATCGCGGCCCTGCGAGCGGCCTTGGTGGCATCGGCGTACCTGCTCTTGGCCATATGATCATCCTCCGATTTGGGACATAAATCGTTGCGTGCCCTCAATTATCGCGTGTTCCTGCGGTTTGTGGGTGACGGCATCGCGCCAAATCGAAAGTACCTGCATATCATCACCACGGCGCAGCGCCTCACGCACCGAATACTCGGCATCGCTGAACAGGCACGGACGCACGTTGCCGTCGGCCGTCAGGCGCAGACGGTTGCAATTCGCACAAAAATGATTGGACATGGCGCTGATAAAGCCGACCGTTCCCGCCGCGCCCGGAAAGTGCCAATAGCGCGCAGGACCCGCGCCGGCAGGAGCGTCGTTGATGTCGAGCGGCTCGAGCTCGCCCAATCCCGTCGCGGCGGCTCCGGCATTGATGCGCGCCCGCAGCTCGTCGCTCGGCACGGTATCGCTCGCGTCCCACAGCTCGGGATTGAGCGCGGGTGCATGCGGGTCCACAGCGCAATGCGAGCTCGTGTGTTCGTCGCCGATGGGCATGTATTCGATAAAGCGCAGGTGGATGGGGCGGTCGACGGTCAGTCGCGCGAGGGCTGCCACATCCTGGTTGAGCCGGCGCACCACAACGCAGTTGACCTTAACGGGCTCAAAGCCCCAAGCCAGCGCCGCGTCGATGCCAGCCATGGTCTGCTCGAGCCGGCCCAGACGCGTGATCTTTCCAAACAGCGTAGGGTCGAGTGTGTCGAGCGAGATGTTGACGCGGCTAAGCCCGGCATCTTTAAGCTGTGGCGCCAGCTTGGGCAGCAGGGCGCCGTTGGTGGTGAGCGAGATGTCCTCGATCTGCGGAATCGCGCGGATATCACGAATGAGCGGAATAATACGGCGGCTGACCAGCGGCTCGCCACCCGTCAGGCGTACGCGGCGAATGCCCTCCCCCGCCACCATGCGCACAAAGCGGGCGATTTCCTCGGCGCTGAGCAGCTCGTCGTGTGCACGGGGCGCCACGCCATCGGCCGGCATGCAGTAAATGCAGCGGAAATTGCACTTGTCGGTAACGGCAATGCGCAGGTAGTTGATATCGCGGCCAAAGCCGTCATGTTGCACGTGCCCGTCCACGCAACCCTCCCCTCACGCGGCGTTTTATTCTTCGGAAAACATAATACCCCATGCGAGAATCATGCCGACACCCGTACGACAGGACAGGTCGCTTCGAGCAAAACGGACTTTCCAAGCCCATCCTCAACACGCAAACCATCACAACATTCGATGCTTTTCTCGTTTTTGGCAAAAAACGTCGAATGTTGTGATGGTCTGCCTGCCCACGGCACCCCGTAGAAGGACCAAAGCGCCCCTAAAGGCCGCCATCCCAGTGTCGAATCACGAATTCTCGCAGGTCGTTCTGCCGTTTCTGGAACACCTCGCTTCGGTCGCACTTGAGGCCCATAGCGAGCGCGATGGCGTTCATCGCCCGATGCAATTGCAGCTGGTGGGCAAACTGAGTCCCGGTGAGGACGATCATCCTAAAGCCCAGCGCGCTCAGCACGGTCATACGCTCCGCATCCGACGCGCTGCGCTGTTTATCAAGATGGTCCGAGCCGTTGTATTCAATCCCTGTACCGCTTGCAGGCGCATATACATCGATCTCGAAATACCCGGCCTTTGCAAGATACTTGAACTCGTTGGGAACATTGACCCGATGGTTGAGCTCGATCTTGGCGTATCCCAGCCCGCCCTGGGAACGTTTTGCTACAACCATGATTGCGGTGGCCGTCTCCATGGGCGACCGCGCGCCATCGTGCACGCGCTTGAGCACGGCGGCCGCGCGTATAGCCCCCTGACGAGATCGGTTCTCATTGCAATAAGCAATCAAGTCGGCAACGGTATACCTCTGCCCCATCTCGATATAATCGCCTGTCGACAGATGGTTCAAATGGTAACGGGCGCAGATTTCGTAGCCATATTCCAGCCGCTCGGGCTCACTCATCCACGAACCCGCCTGGACAAAGCACATGGCCTCATCAACCACTAGAAGGCCCTCTGCCACCTCGATAAGATGGCCTGGAGGTACCGGCGCTCCAAACACGTGGCACCTAAATCCAGCCGGCGTCGAACGCTCAAAATCGAAGTTGACGAGCGTGTCGATATGATCGAGCTCTTCTCGAGGAATACCAAGTGAGACCAGATAGTCGGTAACGATCCCAACTGCCGTTGAAGCCCTCAGCCCCTTGGCATCGAGTCCCAATTTGGGCAGGCTCGCGGTCGGCTCCGCCTCGTTAGCAAGCGAGTCCTCATCGTATAGGCTGCTTGCTCGCGAGAGCGGCTCGGACGGGCGCGCCACGTTGTGGTACAGCCAGGCAGTCTTATGGGACAGGACGATCGGCAGGTCCATGAGCCCTCCAATGGAGTCGGATAACCAACCTTATTCCCCTGCCCACGGGTCCGCACACCTTCGTGCGCAAGAAAGCGATTCCACCCGGTCGAGTGGCAGAAAAACCATCACAACATTCGATGCTTTTCCCGATTTTGGCAAAAAACATCGAATGTTGTGATGGTTTGAGGCGAGGTGAGAGGCACGGAAGGGTCAAAGCATCATGCTCGAACGGGTTAATCCAACTCTTTTAAGCCATGCGCCAGCTGCCAGTACTCGCCGTGCTGGGCGAGCAACTCTTCGTGCGTGCCGCGCTCGATGATGCGGCCGTGTTCGAGGACCATGATGGCGTCGGCGTCGCGGACAGTGGACAGGCGGTGCGCGATCATAAACGTGGTGCGACCGCGCATGATGCGGTCCATACCGCGCTCGATGAGCTTTTCGGTACGCGTGTCAATGGAGCTCGTGGCCTCGTCCAGGATGAGCACCGGCGGATCGGCGACGGCCACGCGCGCGATGGCGAGCAGCTGACGCTGACCCTGCGACAGGTTGGCGCCGTCGGCCGTGACCGGTGTGTCGTAGCCCCGCGGCAGGCGGCGGATAAACGAGTCGGCGCAGGCGGCCTCGGCAGCGGCGCGCACCTCCTCGTCGGTCGCGTCGAGCTTGCCAAAGCGGATGTTCTGCGCAATGGTGCCGCTAAACAGGTGCGTGTCCTGCAGCACAATGCCGAGCGACCCGCGCAGGCTGGCCTTGGCAATGTGCTTGACGTCGATGCCGTCGTACGTGATCTCGCCGTCATCGACCTCGTAGAAGCGGTTGATGAGGTTGGTGATGGTCGTCTTTCCGGCGCCCGTCGAGCCCACAAACGCGATCTTTTGCCCCGGCTTGGCAAACAGGTTGAGATCCGTGAGCACACGGGTGCCCGGCACGTAGGAAAAATCCACGGCATGGAAGCGCACGTCGCCGGCAAGCGGGACCAAGCCGCACGTGAGCTCGGTGCCGTCGGCGGCCACCGCGCGGCCCGACTCATCAACGGCTGCCACGTCATGCAGATGCCCATACGCGCCCACGCCCTGGCCCTCGGGAATCTTCCACGCCCACGCGGCGTCGCCCGTCTGCACCAGTTCCACGCAGCCCTCGTCCACCTCGGGCTTAAGGTCCATAGCCGCAAACAGGCGCTCGGCACCGGCCAACGCGTTGAGCAAGAAGTTGCCGAGCTGCGTAAACTGGTTGATGGGCATGGCCGCCTGGCGCACAAAGACCAGGTAGCTTGCAAGTGCACCCACATCGGCGAGCCCCTTGATGCAGAGCATGCCGCCCGCCACGGCGACGATGGCATAGTTGACGTAGCCAATCACGACGGTCATGGGCACCATGGAGTTGGCATAGCTCACGGCGGCGGTGCCGGTGCGGCGAAGCTCGTCGTTGCGGCAGGCAAAGCCGGCGACATTCGCCGCCTCACGGTTAAAGACCTTGATGACCTTTTGGCCCGAGACCATCTCTTCGATATATCCGTCCAGGTCGCCAAGCGATGCCTGCTGGGCGGCAAAGAAGCGCTTAGAGCGCGCGCCCGAATAGCGCGCATACAGCACAATGGCCGCATCGCACACGAGTGTGATAATCGTGAGCTGCCAGTTAAGGATGATGAGCATGGCCGTGGTGCCCGCAACCTGAATGGTGGCCTGAATCACGTTGGCAAAGCTGTTGTTAAGCGCCTCGGAGACGGTGTCGACGTCATTGGTGAAAAAACTCATGATGTCGCCCGAGCGCGTGCTGTCAAAATAACTGAGCGGCAGCGTCTGGATGTGCGCGAACAGGTCGCGGCGAATATCGGACACCACGTGTTGGGCCGCGCGCACCATGATCTGTGAGTAGCCCAGGGCCGAGAGCACGCCCGCGGCGTAGATGATCGCCGTCAGGATGACCTGCTTGGCGAGCAGTTCATCCCCGCCCGTGGCCAAACCGTTAACGATGGGGCGCACCATGTAGGTGCCGGCGAGGCTCGCGATGGCGGCGACGGAGGCGAGCACGCCCACCGCGAGCAACGAGAACTTGGCATGCCCCATGTAGGAGAGCAAGCGACGCACAGTGCGCTTGAGGTCGGCCGGGCGTGCTTGGGCTGCGGTCTTAGGCATGGCGCTTACCCCCTTCCAAGGGCGATCCTCCGGGGACGGAGGAAAACGGATCATTCGCGCAACCATCGTCGCTGCCGTCGCCGGCGTCCGTGTTCCCCGCAAACTCCATCTGCGAGGCGTAAATCTCCTGGTAGATGTTGTCGCCCGCCAGCAGCTCCTCGTGCGTGCCCACGCCGTGGACACGACCGTCGTCCAACACCACAATGCGATCGGCATCCATGACGCTCGCGATGCGCTGGGCGATGATGAGCACGGTCGTATCGGGGATCCGAGCGATGTGCTCGCGAATCTTAGCGTCGGTCGCCATATCGACCGCGCTGGTGGAGTCATCAAAAATGAGCACGCGCGGATGCTTGAGCAGCGTGCGCGCGATGCACAGGCGTTGCTTCTGGCCACCCGAAACACCAGCGCCGCCTTGGCCCAACTCGCCGTCCAGCCCGCCGATGCGATCAAGGAACTCGTCCACGCACGCCGCGCGGCAAGCCGCGAGGAGTTCATCGTCCGACGCCTGCGGATTGCCCCACTGCAGGTTCTCGCGCACGGTACCCGTAAACAGCACATTCTTTTGCAGCACAATGCCCACAGCGTCGCGCAAGGCGGCGAGGTCGTAGTCGCGCACGTCGCGTCCGCCCACAAGCACGGCGCCTTCGGTGGCGTCGTACAGGCGCGCAATCAGCTGCACAAGCGAGCTCTTGCCCGAGCCCGTGCCGCCGAGGATGCCCACCGTCGAGCCGCTCTCGATGCGAAGGTCGATATGCTCGAGCACATCCTCAGCTGCATCCGCGCGGTATTTAAAGGAAACGTCGCGAAACTCGATACTGCCGTCCGCTGGCGCCGCAATCGCGAGGTCTCCCGCGGGGTTGGCGATAAAGGGCTCCTCATCGAGCACCTCTGCGATACGGCCCACACTCGTAAGAGCGCGCGTGAGCAGCAAAAACACGTTGGAAATCATCATGAGCGAATTCATGATCAGCAGCACGTAGCTCATAAAGCCCGTGAGCGAGCCCACGCCCAGCTTGCCGGCGAGAATCATGCGGCCGCCAATCCACAGGATGGAGAGCGCAGCCACGTACATCGACAGCTGAAACACCGGCAGGTTGAGCACCGCGTTGCCAAAGGTCTTCGTCGCAGTGCCGGCGAGCTCGGTATTGACGGTGTCGAACTTGGCCTCCTCGTGCTCGGTACGAACGTAGGCCTTGACGGCACGCACGGCGGTGAGGTCTTCCTGTACCACGCCGTTGAGGTGGTCCATCGAGGTCTGGAGTTGGCAGTAGAGCGGGCTCACGCGATAGGTGATGACGCCCAGCACGATTGCCAGCACGGGCAAGATGATCGCAAAGACGGTGGCGAGCGGGCGCGACAGCATCAGCGCGTAGATAAGGCCGACGATAAGCGTCACCGGGCCGCGCACCATAGGGCGAAAGCCGTTGCCCACAGCATTTTGGATAACGGTGATGTCCGTGGTCATGCGGGTGACGAGCGAGCTGGCGTCGTAGTTGTCCAGGTTACCAAAAGCGAGCGTCTGAATCTTTTTGTACTCGGCCTCGCGCAGGTTAGCGCCTAGGCCCGAGGCAACGCGGGCGGACGTGCGGGCATAACCCAAGCCCAGTACCAGCGAAAGCGCAGCGCACACCAACATGTACGCGCCCTGCAGCAGCATGTAGTTGATATCACCCGCAGGCACGCCCACATCGATGATGTTGGCCATGATGACCGGGATAAACAGCTCGAGCACCGTCTCGACCGACACAAAGAACACGCCGAGGATGGCATCGCGACGGTATGCCCCTAGATAGGAAAACAGTATTTTGAGATTGCGCACGCAGGTTCAACCCCCATCAAACGTTGTTCGCAAACGCACGTATTATTGCGCGCCGAATAATGGTGTCAAGTATTCCGAAATCGTTTTCTGCAAGGTTAGCGCCGGCGGCGAGTTCTCGTGACGTGTGTCCATATTCACTCGGAATAATAGTGCACGCGACTTATTTCGCCCCACTGTCGACACAAACCTTGACTCTACAATCGTTGTAGGGTTTTCACTACACTGGTACGTAAAGAAACCCAGCCAGAAAGTGCCCCGCTCATGGAACACGACCTCACACGCGGCAATGTCCTTAAGACCATCGCGGTCTTTGCCCTGCCTTATATGCTCTCGTACTTTTTGCAGATGCTCTACGGCATGGCCGACCTGTACATGATGGGGCAGTTTAGCGGCGCCGCCGGCATCACCGCCGTGGCAAATGGTGCTCAGACGCTCTATATGATCACCGTGGCACTCGTGGGCCTGGCCATGGGAACGACGGTGGTCGTCGGCCACGCCGTGGGCTCGCGTCGCTTCGATCGCGCCGAGACCGCCATCGGCAACACCATCACGCTCTTTATGGGCGTCTCGGTAGTACTGGCCGCCGTCCTGCTCGCACTGTGCCCGCAGATCGTGGCACTCATTGGCACGCCGGCCGAGGCAGTCGAAGGCACCGCCGCCTACCTGCGTATCTGCTTTATGGGCATCCCCTTTATCGCCGCGTACAACATTCTTTCGGCCATCTTTCGCGGGCTGGGAGATTCGCGCTCGCCCATGTACGTGATCGGCGTGGCATGCATCATCAACATCGCGCTCGACTTTCTGTTTATCGGCCACATGGGGCTCGGCCCCGTGGGTGCGGCGCTAGGCACGGTGACCGCCCAGACGGCCAGCGTTGCCCTCGCGCTCGTGTGGCTCAAGAGCCGCCGCACAAACATCCACGTTAAGCGTAGCGACCTGCGCCCCCAGCCCGAGGTGCTCGGCAGCATCCTTAAAATCGGCGTGCCTGTGGCCGTGCAGGACGGCTGCATCCAGGTGGCGTTTATGTTTATCACCGTCATCGCCAACCATCGAGGGCTCGTCGACGCCGCCGCCGTGGGCCTGGTCGAGAAGATGATCAGCTTTTTGTTCATTGTGCCGAGCTCCATGGGCGCCACCGTCAGCGCGCTCACGGCGCAAAATGCCGGCGCGGGCAAGGGCGATCGCGCACGTCAGGTACTCAAGGACGCCATGACCATCTCGGTGGTGTACGGCTGCCTGATCACGGTGCTGATGTGGCTGGTGGCGCCGGCGTTTATTGGCTTTTTTGCCAAGGACGCTGCAGTAGTCGCCGCCGGTACCGGCTATATGCGCAGCTACATTTTCGACGCGATTTTTGCCGGCATCCACATTTGCTTTAGCGGCTTTTTCGCTGCATACGGCAAGAGCTACATCGGCTTTGCGCACAACGTGCTGGCCGTGGCGCTCATTCGCGTGCCGGGCGCGTGGCTGCTGTCGAACGCCTATTCCGACACGCTGTTTCCCATGGGCATCGCCTCGCCGTGCGGATCGATTTTGTCGGCGGTCATCTGTGTTGTCGCGTTTACCGTGCTCAACCGGCGCGGGGCTTTTGACAAGTTGGTAGCGTAGCGGGGCAACGCGAAATCGCCCTTATCGACGACATCATCAGCGACGACCCCACAACCTACGTGACGCAGATCACGGTGCCGGTTGCCCCGTCCAAATAAGAACTGCCCAGAAAACGTTCGGCTGAAGGCAGAATCTTGACGTTATAGGCCATATTTTGCCTCAAGGTCATCGAGAGCCTCAAAGGCATCACGCGCCGTGCCAGCAGCACGCTCCCGCTCGGCCACAGCTATACGAGCCATCAGACGAGCCTTAGCCTGTTCCTGAACCATGAGGTCGTAGTCCTCGGATCGAAGTACAACAAATTTGCTATAGCCGTTTTTTGTAACAGTCACTGGACCAGGAGTAGTTTCAACGAGCTCCGAGAATTTCGCGGTGTCCCGCATATCTTTAATTGGAACGCAAACGGGCATGTTCAACTCCAATCATAATTATGTACATAATTATGAAGTGTAGCTCAACTAACGAGCGTCGGCTACAGAAGATCTACCACACTGGAGACAGTCCTCGATATGGCGGTTTTACTCCTCCGGAATCGGAAACGCACGGATGAACTCTGCAGGCGAGAAGGTCTTGATGGTCGAGCGCACAAAAGCGGCGCGGTCACGCGTGATAATAAAGTCCACGCCGGCACGCTCGGCCATCGCACGGATACAGCCGTCCTCAAAGTCCGGCTCATCGGAATAGGCGGAGGCAAAACAAGCCTCTTGGTCGAGAGACTCTACCGAGTAGCTCTTAAGGCAGTCGCGCACTACCTCGCGCCCGCGCGCCTCGCCGGCCTGTTTGGTGAGAATGTAATACGCGTCCTTGAGAGAGCAGGCCGAAACAACGCCTTCGATAAGCCCCACGTCGACGAGCCCCTTGATCGTTTGCGCCGCTGCGTGCTCCGGCCGGCCCGGAAGCACGCAATCGAGCAGAAAATTGGTATCGAGAAATGCTCTCATAGGTAGCGCTCCCTCGCGACGCGCTTTTCATCTTCAACCGTCATCGTATCGAGCGGCGTTCCCTTTGGCATTTTGGCTACGATATCGAGATACTCCTGGTAGTCCTCATCCTCCGCGAGCATCTCGCGAATCTCCTTCCAGGTGATCTTGGGATGCCACATCGTACCCACGTCGCGCTTGGGCTTGCCCGTGCCGCACGTCGGTTTTGCGCCCCCACGCTCCTGGGCAGCGTCATATTCCACCGTAACTGGACCTTCATAGTCGAGCGGCACGATCTTGAACAACGGCTTGCTCCGCTTGAAGACCACAACCTCCTCGCCCTCATTGGCAACCTTTTCGGCCACCTGCGTAAGGTTTTGGCGCAGTTCCGAAAACGCGACGGTAACCATAACTGCTCCTCTCAACATATATCTTCACTGCTAAGTATACACGTTAATATTAACGTTAAAGTGTATAAAACTCATCACAATGGGGCAGCCCGTTGTGGGACCTCACTGCGGGGCCCCTTTGCTTTGCATGAATCTTCTATCGCTCCGGAACGACACCGCTCCGCAGGGTCACCCTCAGCAACCTACATGACGCAGATCATGCTGCCCGCCACCACGCCCAAATAAAAACCTCCCGGAAAGTATCAACCTTTCCGGGAGGTTTTCTAATTTGATTATCGATGTCCTAAGCCTGGGGCACCTGACCAGTAGCCAAGATTTGCTCGAGTGCGTCCTCGTCCAGCACGGGTACGCCCAGCTGTTCGGCCTTGGTGAGCTTGGAGCCCGCCTTGGGGCCGGCGACCAGATAACTCGTCTTCTTTGACACACTGCCCGAAACCTTGGCGCCAAGCACCTTGAGCGCCGCGCCTGCCTCGTCGCGCGTGCGGTTTACGAGCGTGCCGGTGAGCACGAAAGTCAGACCCGCAAGCGGCTGTGCGTCGGCGAGCTCGCCCGCCACGCCAGCGTCGGCTGCGGCTTGCGCGTGCGCGGCGCCCAAATCGACCTCGAGCGACAGGCCCGCCTGGCGCAGGCGCTCCAGCACGGCAAGGTTCTCGGGCACGGCCAGGAACTGCTTGACGCTCGCCGCAATCTTGGGACCGATGCCCTCGCACTCGGCGATGTCCTCTTCGCTCGCCAAGATGAGCTTGTCAATCGACAGGAATCGCTCGGCGATAACCTCGCCCACGCTCTTGCCCACGTGGCGGATACCCAGGGCAAACAGCACGCGACCGAGCGGCTGGCTCTTGGACTTGTTGAGCTCGGCGATGATTTTCTCGGCCGTCTTGAGGCCCACCGGAATGGGGTCGCCCTTCTTGACGCCCTTTTTGCTGTTGGAGCTGGCATAGGTGCGCCCCGTGTCCAGGCCGGCGATGTCGTCGACCGTGAGCTGGTAGAAGTCTGCGACGTCGTGAATCAGGCCGGCGGCGATCATCTTGTCGACAATCTCGTCGCCTAGGCCGTCGACGTCCATGCAGCCGCGGCTCACCCAGTGGAGCAGGCGCTCCTTGAGCTGCGCGGGGCAGTCGATGGAGACGCAGCGGTAGGCAACCTCGCCGTCCTCGTGGACCACGGGGCTGCCGCACACGGGGCAGACCTCGGGCATGTGCCAGTCGACCGAATCGGCCGGGCGCTTATCGAGTACCGGGCCCACGACCTCGGGGATTACGTCGCCTGCCTTGTGCACGATGATGGTGTCGCCCTCGCGCACGTTTTTGCGACGGATCTCGTCGATATTGTGCAGCGTGGCGCGCGCGATGGTGGAGCCGGCAACCGTCACCGGGTCGAACTCGGCGACCGGCGTGAGCACACCGGTGCGGCCCACCTGGATGCGAATTTCGCGCAGGACGGTCTGCTTTTCCTCGGGCGGGAACTTAAAGGCAATGGCCCAGCGCGGCGCGCGGGCGGTAAAGCCCAGGTCGAGCTGCTGCTGGAAGCTATCGACCTTTACGACCACGCCATCGATGTCGTAGTCCAGGTCGCCGCGGTGCTCGAGCGCCTGGGCACAGAACTCGTGGACCTCGGTGGGCGTGGCACAACGGGCCACGTTGGGGTTGACGCTAAAGCCGGCGCTGCGCAGCCAATCGAGGAACTCACGCTGGCTGTGGACGTGCAGCGGGTCGGTATCGGCGATGGCATAGATAAAGGTGGCCAGGTCGCGGCGCGCCGTGACCTTGGGATCCTTCTGACGCAGGCTGCCGGCGGCGGCGTTGCGCGGGTTGGCGAAGGGATCGCGGCCCTCGGCATCGGCCTCGTCGTTCAGACGAACAAAGCTGCCCTTGGGCATGTAGACCTCGCCGCGTACCTCAATGGTGCGCTCGCGGTCGGCGCCCATGTGGGCGAGCGCCGGCTCGGACAGGTGCATGGGCACATCCTTGATAGTACGGACGTTGAGCGACACGTCCTCGCCCGTGGTGCCATCGCCACGTGTGGCTGCGCGTACGAAGGTGCCGTTTTGGTAAGTAAGGGCCACGCCCAGACCGTCGATCTTAAGCTCGCAGGTATAGGTGAGGCTACCGGCACCGAGGGCATCCTCAGTGCGCTGGAGCCACGCGTCGAGTTCGTCCAGGTCCATGGCATCGTCCATGGAATACATGCGCGCCATATGCGTGACCGGCGTAAACTGCTCGCTCACGTAGCCGCCCACGCGCTGGGTATAGCTGTCGGGCGTCACCAGGTCGGGGTAGGTGGCCTCGATTTTCTGCAGCTCAACGAGCATTTTGTCAAAGGCGGCGTCCGTGATCTCGGGCGCGTCGAGCATGTAGTAGCGATAGGCGTGGTAATCGAGCTCGTGGCGCAGCTCGGCCGCGCGCGCTGCCGCCTGGGCACGGGCATCGGCCGGTGCGGCGGCATCCGCGCTCGCGGGCGTTTCGGTATCGATGTCCACGCCGTCACCAAACAGGCTCGATTGCTCCATAGCGGCACTCCTTCGCTCGATTTCAAACGGATACAAGAGTACCACCGGTCGTAACGGGGCCGAATAGCGGTCTCAAACCGCACCGAATCGGCAGCCGCCAGACTGGGGTGGACAGTTAGTTCAGATACGTATAAATCCTAGAGCTGAATCAGGCACGAACACCCCTGTTTCAACTAATTTGGGCTCCTCGAGACCATGTAAACGTCCCGCTCTCCCTTCCAAACACCCATTCGAGCCCCATCCCAATCAAAAATTGCTCAAAACGCATCCCAAGCTGCCCCAGATTTATACGTATCTGAACTAACTGTCCAGACCATTACGAACCAGGCCTCTTGTCAGCCCCAAGTGATCCGTTTTCCTCCGTCCCCAACGGATCAATAAGAAAAGAGGGGCTGTCCCGCGTTGGTGGGACAGCCCCTCTGGCATCGGTATGAGCGAAACGGCTCGCTAGTAGCCCTGGCCGTAGCCCTGACCCTGGCCCCGTTGGCCTAACAGCTCCTCCAGGTACTGGCGCAGCTGCTCGTCGGTAATACCGCCGTTGCCGGTGTCGGTCGAACTGTCGTCCTGCTGCTGGTTCTGCAGCTCCTCGTCGGAGCCCAGCTCGACGGTGACCTTTTTCTCTTCCTTGCCGCGCATAAGCGTGATCTCGACCTTCTCGCCCACCTCGTGGCTGCGCAGTGCGATGATCAGACCATCGGCGCTCGTGATTTCGTCGTCGCCCAGCTTGGTGATGACGTCGCCCTCTTGGATGCCAGCCTTGGCGGCGGGACCGTCCTCGACGACGCTCGCCACATACGCGCCGCTATCGGTGCTCAGCTTGTTGGTGCGGGCGTTGAGCGCATTGACGCTCGAAAGCGTAGCGCCCATGTACGGATGCACCGGCGTCTTGCCG
>OCPW01000545.1_pt1 | contig 27133 bp, 28 predicted proteins | sample 1538761 | NCBI WGS metagenome assembly OCPW01 (sample SAMN04571724, study PRJEB22368) | human gut metagenome | biome: human gut; material: stool | host: Homo sapiens | place: Luxembourg | collected 2012-09-20
CATAAAAAATATCCTCCTGGTTATTACACCTAGAGGATATCTTTATTTCTAATCATTTTTAAGCGCCTTTTTATTTAATGTCCTTGACACGGGGTCCACATTACTTTCCTAAAGGTAGTCATTTTTCTATTCCTACCAACAAATAATTAAAAAAAGCTAGAAATTCTAGCTCATCTTCTAAATAATGTCTCATCTATGGCGCAGATCTTATCTGCAATACATACGATCCATGCTTCTGTACATGAAGGAGGAACAAGAGTCAAAGGAAACATATGTCTAGTTATAATGATTTTAACTCGTGATGAAAGTGCATAGTCCTTTTCTGCATTTCTAAAAGCACATTTTGGATGAGTAAAGCCATGGAGATGTCTTCCTTTTCCATCATGCCAGTCATATAAGAAATAATCATGAAGTAATGCACCAATGACTAAAGCATCCATATTGACTTGTATTGGTAGCCATTTGGCTATTCTGACACTCATACGTGCTACATTGACACAATGTGCATAGACAGATATAGAACCATGTTGAATATAATTTTTAGTTTCATTTAAGCGACCCGCAGTTTCTAAATAACGTAATTTTTTTTGAATAATATATGTCATTTATGTATCTCCTCTTGTTGAAACCAGCAATCTGGCTGTATTATAATATAAATAATTGAAACAATATATGGTCAGAACATAATGGAAATGTTGCTAAAGATACATATTGTATAGAAAGTGGGTAATAAGAGTGGAGAAAAAGACAGATAGACGAGTTGTCAAGACAAAGAATGCAATATTTAAAGCTTTTGTAGAGCTGTTAAATGAAAAAGATATAAATCAAATCACAATTACAGATGTTGCGAAAAGAGCCAATATTAACCGTAAAACATTTTATAATTACTATTCAGATATCAATGATGTCATGGAAGAAATAGAAAATCTAGTAGTCGCAGCTTTTATCAAAAACATTGGTACAGTCGAGTTTACTAATATGGCTGATTTCTTAACCGGAATCTTTATTAAGTTTACAGAAACAGTAAATCATGATCTAGAATTCTATGGTTTACTTTTTAATACAAATAACCGTTCTTTTCTTATTGTAAAGATTGTAGATATTCTTAGAAAATATGTACAACAGCGTATTGAAGAAACAGAAACACTAGATCAAAAAAGATTTAAAGTAGCAGTTGATTTGTGTATTCCTGGTATTATATCTGTATATATGAATTGGTTTACAAATAGTTATGATTATTCTATAGAAGAATTATCTAGTCTTCTAACAGACTTTATTCTTAATGGAATACAAAAAAATTGGCCAGGCAATTAAGCCTGACCATTTACTTTATGTCGATAATTGGAGTCAAAAATGTATCTTAATCCTCGTTTAATAATGGTAAAGAACGTAGGGGAACGATACATTTTTTCTTTTGGAAAATGATTTCCAACCACCTGTAATGTTTTCACATTATCACGTGTAGAGAAAGTAAAATGTCCGTTGTTTTTAGTGAATATTGCGAAACGTGCAATTTTCTTATTAAAATATACAGAAGCACTGATATAATCAATTTCTTCCCATGGAATCTGAATAAAGTCTTCTTTATTCTTTTCGTTATAGAACTCAAAAGCCTTGTCCCCTACCATGACATCCCCATAGTTAGTTAAACCATTAAGTGAAGTTGCTTTAATTGAAAAATCAACTTTTGTATTTTGTGATTGTGCCATTTTATTTCCTCCTTAAAATTAAGAGGCAGTGAAACTGCCTCTAGTAATTACATAATACCGATAACTCTTGCAACGATACCAACAACGAATAATGCGATGATGATAACGATTGGAGATACCTTTTTCTTTAATAAGTAACAGCATAATAATGTAAGTAATAATGCTGCTAAGCCAGGGATTAACTGGTCTAAGTTCTGCTGTAAAGTAGTAACCTTAACCTGATTTAATCCATTAGCACCAAGTGAGCTATACTGAGATAATGCTTCTTTGATACCTGCAGCACCCTTTGGTAACTTATCCCATTCGATATAAGCACCTTTAGACTGAGTAACCTGAGATACTACTGGAGTAAAGCTGATTGATACCCATCTCTGTACTAATGCACCGATGATGAACATACCAAGGATAGAAGCACCTTCAGTAACTTTACCAAGAAGTCCTCCTGACATATCCTTAGCAATAGAAGTACCTACTTTATAACCGAATTCCTGTGTATACCATAAGAATGCGATACGAATTATGTTCCATACTACGAAGAATAATAATGGTCCAACAATGCTTCCTGATAATGCAAGTGAAGCACCTAATGCACCTAAGATTGGTCTTACTGTAAACCAGAATACTGGGTCACCAACACCAGCAAGAGGTCCCATCATACCAACTTTAACACCCTGTACAGTCTGGTCATCTACAGGCATACCATTTGCACGTTCTTCTTCAAGTGCTAATGTAACACCCATAACTGGAGCTGATACATAAGGATGTGTATTATAGAATTCTAGATGACGCTTTAATGCAGCGGCTCTATCTTCTTCAGTCTTATATAATTTCTTGATAGCTGGGATAATTGAATAACACCAACCACCATTCTGCATACGTTCATAGTTCCAAGAACCCTGAAGGAACTGATGACGCCAACATACGTCCATTCTATCTTTTTTAGATAGTGTAATCTTATCTGCCATAATGTTCGTCCTCCTTCAGATTAATAGTCGTTTAAGATGTCACCAAGTGGATCTCCAGATCCTCCAGCGCCACCATTACCTTTACCAGCATTGTCTTTTAATCCAAGATAAACTAAAGCAAGAACAACACCAATAACACCTAATGCGATTAAAGTAAGTTCTGAGATAGCTGCTAAAACGAAACCAAGAGCGAAGAATGGCCAAGTTTCTTTTGTAGCCATCATGTTGATAACCATTGCATAACCTACAGCGGCAACCATACCACCGCCAACAGCCATACCACCAGATAACCAAGCTGGCATAGAATTTAATGCACCTGTTACAACCTTAGCTGGAACGAAGCAAAGGATAACTGCTGGGATCATAATACGAAGACCCTGCATTAAGATTGCAGCAACCTGCCATCTTTCAATAGCCTTGTAGTCACCTTTTTCTGCAGCCCCATCCATGAAGTGAACCATAGGGATTGCAAGAGTACGACAGATCATTGTTAAGAATAAACCTGCAACTGATAATGGTACTGCAACAGCGATAGAAGTATTGATAGCGTTAGTAACGTTTGTACTACCACCCTGTAAACCTAATACCATGATGATTGCTGAAGCAACTGATGCAAGAGCAGCATCTGGTGCAACAGCAGCACCAACGTTTGCCCAACCAAGGGCAATCATCTGTAATGAACCACCAAGGATGATACCTTCCTTTAAGTGTCCAGTAACTAAGCCGATTAACGTACATGCTACTAGAGGCTGATGGAACTGGAATTCATCAAGAATACCTTCCATACCTGCAAGTAAAGCAACAATCGCAATCAGCACAATTGAAATTGCTGACATAAATTATTTCCTCCCTTATTTAGACAATCCTTCTTTAGCTTTGTTAAGGATTGCATTGATGTTATCAGGTGAATCATTTGGTACTTTACGTACATCAAACTTAACACCCTTAGCCATAATCTTTTCAATAGTATCTACATCATCCTGACTCATTGATACGGCTTTAGTACAAACGACTTTACCCTGTGAATGAGCCATAGAACCTAAGTTCAATGTCTTGATGTCAACGCCACCTTCGATTGCACGAAGTGCATCCTGTGGGTTTTCAAATAATACTAATGCTTTTGTGTTACCAAAACGTGGATCCTTAGCAACCTGGATCATCTTATCGATTGGTACTACGTGAGCTTTAACACCTGGAGGTGCTGCCTGAATAATCATTTCTTTTCTAAGATCATCATGAGCCACACCATCAGATACAACGATGATACGGTTTGGCTGAGTTGTCTTAGTCCATGCAGTCGCAACCTGACCATGTAATAAACGTGAGTCAATTCTTGCTAATACATACTTGATGTGACCATCACCAATAACTGTTCCTTCAGGAATAGCGCCCTGAGGTGCTGGTGCAGCAGCTGCTGCCTTTACTTCCTTCTTAGGTTCTAGTGTTTCAGGTTTTGGTTTAACACCATCTCTTGCCACTTCAGTGACATGTGTAGCGATTTCATGAGCTGTTTCCATAGACATACGAGATGCATAAGTTTCAATCAACATTGGTAAATTTAAACCAGTGACAATTGCCCACTTATCTTCATGTCCATTAAGTAAAGCACTTGCCTGATTGAATGGTGTTCCACCCCAAAGGTCTACAAGGAATAATACTTCATCCTGATTTTCAAAACCAGCAATCGCTTCTTCCATTTTTCTGCGAATATCATCTGGTCCTTCGCTAGGCATTAATGTGCAGGCTTTAACGTTAGCCTGATCACCAAAGATCATAGATCCTGACTGGAAAATGCCTTCTGCGAATTTACCATGGCTCGCAAGGATAATTCCTACCATTTTATCTCCTACCTTTCATAATTGTAAGTAAGTAGTGAAGATATACTCAATATGTATATGGACATTCATACATATAACTTATATATTATCTAATCCCTATCAACTTATATTTCTAGATAAATACAGTTTCTCCTCGAGATATATCTCCTATTTACTATGCTTACATTATATCACTATCATTTTTCTGTGCAATAATCCCGTTTTAGGAATTATATATACCATACTTTTTCACTATATAAACCATATATATAAAAAAGTTGACATTATATACCATATATGATAGGGTCTATGTACAAAACCTTTTGGTTGTGGATTTTTGTCAGAGAAATCTTATTTTCGCCACACAGCGTTTTTTACGTTGTGTGGCTTTTTGTATGTTTAGGAGGAAAATTATGAATCAAGATTATATGAAAACAAAACCTATACTCCCTTTAGTACTCTCGATGAGCTTACCAATGGTCTTATCCATGCTTGTTAATTCTCTCTACAATATTGTAGATAGTTTCTTTGTGGCGCGTATTAGTGAGAATTCGATGAATGCTTTATCTCTAGTATTCCCTATTCAGAACCTTATTACTGCGATTGCCATAGGGTTTGGTGTGGGCATGAATGCAGTGATTGCATTCTATCTAGGTACAGAGGATCATAAGAAAGCTGAAGATTCTATGGCACAGGGATTATTACTTTCTGCAATACATGGAATAATCTTAATGATTGTATGTGTTGTGTTTATTCCTAACTTCTTAAAATTCTTTACAAATGATCCTGTTGTATTAAAGGATGGGATATTATATGGACGTATTGCCTTCTCATTCTCTTTTGTGATTCAGGTAGGTATTGCCTTTGAAAAGATCTATCAGTCTTTAGGACGTATGGCTCTCACTATGAAGATTATGATTATAGGATGTGTCACAAATATTATTCTTGATCCTATTTTAATATTTGGTTTAGGTCCTATTCCCGCAATGGGTATTGCAGGAGCTGCGATTGCGACTGGTATTGGTCAGACAGTTCCTTTTATTCTATATCTATATTATTATAAGGTAGATTTACCACTACGTATTCATAAGGAAGCTTTAGAAAGTACTCAATATTATAAGAAGTTATATGGTATTGGTATTCCTGCTACTTTAAATATTGCTTTACCTTCTGTTCTTATTTCTGTATTAAATGCGATTCTTATTTCTTATTCAGCTATTTATGTTGTAGTACTAGGTATCTATTATAAGCTTCAGACATTTGTCTTTATGCCATCTAATGGAATCATCCAGGGTATTAGACCACTTGTTGGATATAACTATGGGGCTAAAGAATATAATCGTATTAATAAAATCTATAAGCTCACTCTTGGTTTGAGTTTAATTATTATGATTGCTGGAACACTTCTTTGCTTTGTATTCCCTAAAGAAATCATGGGACTCTTTACTAAGAATAAAGAAACACTTGATGCCGGTGTGATTGCCCTACGTATTATTAGTATTTCTTTTGTCTTTTCTTCACTCTCACTTACTTCAGGAGGTGTACTAGAAGGACTAGGTATGGGTATTCCATCACTCATTATTTCTTTATGTCGATATGTTGTCATTATTCTTCCATGTGCTTATATTCTTTCTTCACTACTTGGACCAACTGGTGTATGGCATGCTTTCTGGATTACAGAAGTATTTACTGCAGTTATTTCCCTACTTATATATAAGAAGAAAAAGAAAGGTTCATTTAACTTATGAGTGAAATCACAAAACATGCATTAGAAGATTCTTTAAAAGTATTACTCTTAAGAAAACCTTTCAATAAGATTACGATTGGTGATCTCACAAAGGAATGTGGTATTAACCGTATGACATTCTATTATCACTTTACTGATATGCATCATTTACTTTCCTGGATTATCTTGGATGAAATACATCAATTAATATTAAATACAAATATCTACCCTGAAGGATTTATTTGTCTTCTCTATAAGATGAAAGAAGACAAGGTCTATATTATGAATGTATATCATTCATTACATCAAGAAGAGCTTCAAAGCTATTTATCCCCGATGATTCAAGGACTGCTTAAAATGAAGATAGAGGAAGAAGCCCAAGAAATATCTATTAAAGAGTCAGATAAAGAATTTATTGCCCGCTTCTATTCTTATTGTATTGTTGGATTATTGATAGATTGGTTGAATGATGACATGAGAGAAGATCCTGAAAGATTATTTGATAAGATGGATGAAATCATGCATGGATGTATCAAAAGAGCTCTTAAAAGATTTGAAATTCATCAAAACTAATTTTTTGATTAAATTTTTTACACTTGATTGGTCATGATAAGATATTTATCATGGCTTTTTGTTTGTTTAAATAAAAGTGATAAAATATGATTTATACTAGAGTCATATCAAGGAGGTAACTATTATGTATTATTCATCAGGAACTTATGAAGCATTTGCACACCCAGAAAAACCAGAAGGTGTTGAAAAGAAATCAGCTTATATTATTGGAACAGGTTTGGCAGGTTTAACTGCTGCCTTCTATCTAGTAAGAGATGGACAGATGCCTGGCAATCATATTCATTTATTAGAAAAGCTAGAGCTTGCAGGTGGAAGCTGTGATGGTTATAAAGATGTACACAAAGGCTTCTATATGCGTGGAGGACGTGAAATGGATAACCACTTTGAAATCATGTGGGATGTATTCCGTGATGTACCTTCTATTGAAACACCTAACGTATCTGTATTAGATGAATACTATTGGCTTAATAAGCATGACCCTAACTACTCTTTATGTCGTGCAACAGTCAATAAGGGTGAAGATGCGCATACTGATAAGCTATTTAAATTAGATAAAGATAGCGCAATGGCATTGTCTCAGCTCTTTATTACACCTGAAGCAAATCTTGAAGATAAGAAGATTTCAGATGTATTACCTGAATCATTCTGGGAGACTAATTTCTGGCTATATTGGCAAACTATGTTTGCATTCCAGAAATGGTCTAGTGCATTAGAAATGAAGCGCTATTTATGCCGTTATGTACATCATATTGATGGTTTACCAGACTTTAGTGCTTTAAGATTTACTAAGTATAATCAGTATGAAAGTATGATTTTACCTTTAATTGAATATTTAAAGAAACATGATGTAGATGTTCAGTTTGGTATGGATGTCAAGAATGTGGTTATTGAAGATGTAGATGGTAAGAAAACAGCTAAAGAACTTATTTATGTAAAAGATAATAAAGAACAGTCTATTCCTTTAACTGCAGATGATTTAGTCTTTATTACTAATGGATGTTGTACTGACACATCAAGTTATGGTGATCAGACTCATGCACCTGATTTATCTCATATTGTGAATGGCAAGGGTGAATCATGGGATTTGTGGAAGAATATTGCGAAACAGGCTAAACATGACGAATATGGACATCCTGATGTATTCTGCAGTGATACAGAAGCGACTAACTGGATGAGTGCCACTGTAGAAACATCTAATGAAGATATTATTCAGCATATTATAAATATTTGTAAACGTGATCCACGTGCTGGTAAAGTGACTACTGGTGGTATTGTGACTGTAAAGGATAGTGTTGATAATTGGTTCTTATCATGGACTATTAACCGCCAGCCACAGTTTAAATCTCAGAATAAAGATACAATACTTGTATGGCTTTATGCCCTTCATACTGATACAGAAGGTAACTATATCAAGAAAGCTATGAGAGATTGTACAGGTGAAGAAATCTGTCAGGAATGGCTTTACCATATTGGTATGGATGAAAGCAAGATCAAAGACTATTCAGAAAATGCATGTAATACAACAACATGCTTTATGCCTTATATCAATGCCTTCTTCCAGCCTAGAAAGAATGTAGACCGTCCTAAAGTTGTACCAGAAGGTGCAGTGAACTTCGCATTTATTGGACAGTTCGCAGAAACACCAAGAGATACTATCTTTACGACTGAGTATTCTATGCGTACAGGTATGGAAAGTGTTTATACATTACTGAATGTCGATCGTGGTGTACCTGAAGTATGGGGTTCTCAATATGATATCAGAGAATTATTAAGAGCAGCTTATTATGCAGTAGATAAAAAGAAGATTAATGAGTTACCATTAAACTTCAAGGAAAAGATGCTTTTAAAGACTGTATTAAAGAATGTAGAAGGTACAGATCTAGAAATCTTATTAAGAGAAACAGGATTAATAGATTAATGAGCAAGCTGGTTATCCAGCTTGTTTTCTTTTACAAAAAAACAGTCAATCCCGAATTGAAAGACCGTTTACTGTTTTTTATGTGTTCAACTGATAATCCTTACGAATATTGTCGAAAGCTGTTTTTGCGTTTTTTGTACGTCCAGCCTGTACATCAGCATATCCTTTTTCTAATTCTTCATTCAACTCTTCTTCTGATAATACACTCATATCAACTATTCTCTTAGAAGACTTTACTTTAGATTCAATTCTTGCATATAGATGAGTGGACATTGCAGTCATACAGAACACCCCCTTTTATATTTTCATCACTTATATTATATACATTCCATCGCAAATATATACAAAAAAGACGTTTCGCATTTGAAACGTCCTTCTTGTATACAATTATGTTTTAAGGGGAGAGTTTAAAAACAATTTTCTTTTGCTCTTGTGTATTAAGATATTTTTTAAGGGAGTTTCTTAATACATTTATAATATAGCCCCTCTTTATGAATCCAATGTGAACATACAATCTTTTTCTTGTATAAGTGTTTGTTTTCCTTTTTCTATTTTATAAGAAAGACCATGAATGACTTCCTTTCCTTCATGAATATGTATAAAGCTTCCGTCCACTAATACTATAAAAGTTCTTTTGGCACTATCAGGATAGGCTATATCTTTGAATATATGAACACCATCCAAACAATCATCATGTATTTCATTATAGTGAGGAATGATCATTGTTTGGGTAAGTTCTAATCCCGGAAGATATCTTTGATACTTCTTATCAAGATATTCTCCTGGGAGTTCAGGCATGGCGTATACAGTCTTTGCACAGTTCATAGAACCTGCACTGACACCTACTATCACACCTTCATACTCCTTTAAATACTTCTTTAAGTGGATTTCTCTAAAGAACTTGTTTTGAGTAGGCACATGCCCTCCTCCAAGTATGATAAGATCTGATTCTTTCACTAGTTCTTCTGTCTTCTCTTTGTTTCGATCATCCAGGATAGTAAATGTATCCACTAAGAAATGACTATTCATCAAGGCTTTCTTTTGGTAGTTTCCCCACTCATCATTATGAGCTGTATCAGTTGGAGCTGATGCAATATAAAGACAATGAATGTGACGAGGAAGAACATCAAAAAGAAGAGAACGGAAACCATTCTCTTCATTAATATATTGACCATTTAATGTTAAGTTTGAGCTTGTTAGAAATAAATGCATAGTAATACCTCTCTTTATAAGAGTATTATATCAATTATTTCTTTTTATATAAAGCCACTGTTTCATAAGGTCTGATATGTAATTCTTTCTTTAAGTCATGATCCTGATAGTTAGAAATCATTACTTCATAATCTTCAATATTGTCAATAGACACTGAAGTTTCTTCAGCATAGAAATTATTTAAGACAATAAGTTCTTCATTTTCATAATTTCTCTTGAATGCATAAAGACAGTCACTTTCTTCAAATAATGGTGTATAAGTACCCTCGCTAATGACCTTATAAGTTTTTCTTAATTCAATAAGTTTCTTATAGAAGTAGTAAATAGAATCTTTGTCTTTTAATGCATCTTCTACATTAATATCTTTACATCTTGGATTCATTTCAATCCAAGGTGTATGAGTAGAGAATCCTCCGCTAGAGGTCCACTGCATTGGTGTTCTAGCATTATCACGTGATTTAGCCTGAAGTATTTCATAGATTTTTTCATCAGTATAACCCTCATCCTTCATAATATGATAATAGTTGATACTTTCTACATCTTTGTATTGACTTAAATCAGTGAAATATGCATTTGTCATACCAATTTCTTCACCCATATAGATATATGGTGTTCCTCTTTGTAAGTGAATACTTGCAGCTAACATCTTAGCTGATTCCTTATGATACTTTGTATCATTTCCAAAACGCGAAATACTTCTAGGCTGATCATGACAGTTCCAGAATAAGGCATTCCATCCATTATTTTCCTGCATACCTAATTCCCATGTATTAAATAAGTCTTTAAGTTCTTTAAAATCAAATGGCATGACTGTCCATTTTTCTTTATTCTTATAATCTACTTTCAAGTGATGGAAGTTAAAAGCCATATTCAATTCATGACTATCTGGATTTGTATAACCAATACAGTTTTCTATAGTTGTAGCAGACATTTCTCCTACTGTTACCATACCCTCATAACGGCCAAATGTGGCTTCGTTGAGTTCTCTTAAATAATCATGTACAAGAGGACCATCTGTATAGAATCTCTTTCCTACGCCTTCATAATCATCTTCAAACTTCATCTTATCAATTAAATTAATAACATCAAATCTAAATCCTTTAATGCCCTTATCAATCCAGAATTGTACAATATTTTGTACTTCTTTTCTAACATCAGGATTAGACCAGTTTAAATCAGCCATAGAAACATCAAAGAGATGTAAATAGTATTCATCAAACTTATCTACATATTCCCAGCATGGACCACCAAACTTAGATTCCCAATTAGTAGGCATTGAACCATCTTTATTAGGTTTCTTAAAATAATAGTAATTCTTATATTTTTCATCACCGGCCATAGCTTTCTTAAACCAGATGTGTTCAGTAGAGGTATGGTTGAAAACCATATCAAACATTAAATAAATGTTTCTTTTTTTAGCTTCAAAAATCAGTTCTTCTAGATCTTCCATCGTTCCAAAAGTAGGATTAATACGCTTATAGTCTTCTACATCATAACCATTATCCTTTTGTGGTGAGATGAAGATAGGATTCATCCAAATATAATCTATACCTAGTTCTTTAAGATAATCTAACTTTAAAGTAATACCTTTTATATCCCCTACACCATCATTGTTAGAATCATAAAATGATTTTGGATAGATCTGATAAACAACTTTATCTTTAAAATTTAACACAATAACCTCCTACTTGATTTCTATAATTTCCTGATTATTATCAGTTTCTTTAACATCCTTTAACTCAATATGCTGATGAGAAGTAAATACGACTGGTGATACAAGTGACTTGCCATGTTCTTTCACATAATCAAGATTGACTTTCGCAATTGTTTCACCTTGTTTGACTCTTTGTCCCTTTTCTACAAGACATTCAAATCCTTTCCCATTGAGTTCTACTGTATCCATACCTAAATGAATAAGTATTTCAATACCATCATCACTTAATAGTCCATATGCATGTTTAGTAGGGTATGTCATCACAACTTCACCAGTAAATGGTGCTTTGACTTCACCATCTGTTAATTCTACCGCAAATCCTTCACCCATCAATCCTTGAGAGAATACCTGATCTTCTACTTCATTTAAAGGAATGACTTTCCCCTTTAATGGAGAATGGAATACTTCATTTACAGGTTTAACTTTTCCATTGAAGTCTACTTCATTTAATTTTTTCTTACCTAAGACATAAGTTAATGTGAAAGGAATAATGATAGCGATAAGCATTGCAATCGCAAAGTTAAACATATATTTAGGTATGATAGATAGAATTCCAGGAATTCCCCCAACACCGATTGAGGCAGCCATAGTTCCAGTTGATACAGAGAAGATGGCAGCACAAGCTGAACCAATCATTCCGCAGAAAAATGGGAATGTATATTTTAAGTTAACACCAAATAAAGCAGGTTCTGTAACACCTAGATAACATGAAATACAAGAAGGGATATTAATTTCTTTTGCTTTCTTATTGTTTTTCTGTAAGACACACATAGCAAGTACTGATGAACCTTGTGCAATATTAGATAATGCAATCATTGGCCATAATAATGTACCACCAAAAGTAGCTGTGAGCTGTGTATCAATCGCATTTGTCATATGATGAAGACCAGTGATTACAAGTGGTGCATAGACAAAACCAAATACGCCAGCAAATAACCATCTAAATGGAGAAGTGAGTCCTGCCCAGACAACATCAGAAATAAAATTACCAATTGTCCATCCAATTGGACCTACAACTGTATGCGCAATTAATACAGCAGGTACAATTGAAAAGAATGGGACAACAATCATACTGATTGCACTAGGACTTACTTTTCTCCAGAACTTTTCTAGGTATACTAAGACAAATCCTGCAAGAATAGCCGGGATAACCTGTCCTTGATAACCAATCATCTAAACTGTTGTAAAACCAAAGTCCCATACAGGAATTTTCGCAGCAGGCGTAGAAGCGACTGCATAGGCATTTAGCAACTGAGGGGATACAAGTGTAATACCAAGGATAATACCTAAGCCCTGGTTTGTACCCATCTTCTTAGTAATAGACCAAACAATTGTGACTGGTAAGAAATGGAAGACTGCTTCACCAATCAACCATAAGAAACTATCTACACCACTCCAGAACTGAGAAATCTGAACTAATGTTTTTGTACCATGATCAAACATCTGAATAGAGTCAATCACATTTCTAAAGCCAAGAATTAAACCACCACAAATTAAAGCTGGAATAATTGGTGCAAATATTTCTCCTAGATTGCCAATGATTTTTTGGAGTGTAGTCTGATTTGTCTTTGCTTCAGACTTTAATGCCTCTTTAGAAACACCTTCAATACCTGAAATTTCAATAAAATCGTTATAGAACAACTGAACATCATTTCCAATAATAACCTGGAACTGACCAGATTGAGTAAAAGTACCTTTGACAGATGGAATCTCTTCAATACGTTCAACATCTGCTTTCTTTTCATCAAATAAAACAAATCTCATTCTTGTGACGCAATGTGTGACTGCCTGAATATTGTCTGTACCACCAACATACTCAAGGAGTGCCTTTGCATCTTCAGTATATTTTGCCATATTCTTTCTCCTTTATTTTAATAGCCTGTACGTACATGTCCGACACATGTATCTTAACATATACGTACAGGTGCGTCAATAGATAAATAAAAAAGATTAGATTTTTTCATCTAATCTTATCATTCTGATTTTCTTACTAAATTAGTCTTTAAGCTTAGTTTTATCAATATGATACCTTTAACACTGCTCATATAAGAATATTTCTTTTAATTTTTCTTTTACATCTTGATTAATACCTAAAGCATCTTTCAAATAAGAATCTATTGATCCATAAGTCTTTTTCATCTCATTTATAGCTGTTTCCATGTAAATTGCTTTAGATTGCTGCAGTGTAGATAATAGGGTTAACGTTTTTTCATCTTTTGTGTATTTTTCATAAAGATTCATTTGTTTTTTATTTTTTGTAACTCTATATTGAGTTGTCAGTGTATAATCATAAATCACACACTCTTCACGAACACCAAGTGCTAATAGTACGATTGCAACTCCAAATCCAGTTCTATCCTTACCGCCTCTGCAATGCTGCACTAATGGTAAATTATGTTCATCTAAAATTAATTTTATAAGTTCTCTATATGCTTTTTTAGAGGAATCTGAATAAATGAATTTTTTATATTGTTTATACATATTTTCTTCAGGATCTCCATATTTTTCAGGATGAAATTTATGTTCCTTTAATAAATCTAAAATACTTTTGTTCACATCATCATCTATAGAACCTGCTGCTAGCTGGGCAATTTTCGCATTAGGATCTAACGAATAAGTGTTAGCGCCAAAAATCTCTTTGTTTGGTGCAGCATTCGCTTCACTTTTACTGCGATAATCAACTATAGTTTTTAATCCCATGTTTTTAAGAAAAGTAATATCTCTCTCTGAAATATTGGAAAGTTGATCCGATCTATACAACAATCCCCACTTCACTCTTCTCCCTTCTATTGTTTCATATCCCCCACAATCTCTGAAATTATATGTTCCATCAAGATTGACCAATCTTGTGGAGATAACATAATTCTTACCTTTTTTTGGACAAACCAAGAAAAATAAACGATGATTTAAATCTGGATTTTTAATAATCATTTGTTCTTCTGTCATACTAAATAAAAATCTTTTTCCTTGCTTTGAATTCGATGACTCATATCCATAATAAACGTCTATCTTACAGTCATGTTCAAAATTATTTGTAAAAAACCAAATATTCTCCATCATCAACTACAGTTATGTCTTCCATAAAACCCTCCATTTTTATCAGTAGTAGATACATACCTGACACACGTATCTTATTATGTGCATACAGGCACATCAATAGAAAAAAAGATTAGACCTTTCATCTAATCTTATAATTCAGATCTTCTTGCGAAATCTACAAAACGGAATTTATCCGGTCTATGCTTTGAAATTGTATACTGAAATAACGTGGCATCTTCTAGATATACATAAGATTTAACACATACAAGAAGGTCATAATCAAGCATATCTAATAATTGTTTTTCTTCTTCTGTTGCCTTTACTACAGTTATTTCTTTTCTTGCGAAGCTGATCTTTAATCCTAATTTCTTTTCAATATATTCATAGAGTGAGTTTTCTGCATCCTTATAGCTTAATCCTTCTACAATACTCTTATTAAGATAATCTTCATCTAAAATGATCTTTTCTCCCTCTATTTGTCTTATTCTTTTGACATGATATACAAGATCATCTTTTACATAGAGTGCTTTTTGTATCTCTTCATCAGGCTTTTCTTCACTAAAAAGTGTCACTATCGTTTTGACTTCACCATGAAGAGTCTTCTTTAGTTCTTTAAAACTTGTCACTCCTGATACAGGAAATGCGATACGATTAATATCTAATACAACAGATCCTTTTCCTTTATTCTTCTGAATATAACCATCATTCAACAAGAGATTTAAAGCCTTACGTACTGTATCTCTAGATGAATCATAGATTTTCATTAGTTCACTTTCACTTGGTAAAAGTGTATGGGGTTTGATATCTCCTCTCTTGATTTTCTCAAGTAGGTCCTGATATATTTTCTGATATTTCGTCATAATATACCTCCTGTCTCTAGTATACATTTAAATACTTATATAGGCAAGAAATGTACGTACAAGCAAAAAGACTTCCAAAGAAGTCTTTCAATTAATCTGGATATACTAAATGTTTTTCTGTGATATTCTTAAGAGTGTTATCTAAGAATCTTTTAGCAACAATCTTAGTAAGAGGTAAGTTCATATCTAAATAGTTACCACAGTCTCTTGCCGCAGCACCTGGAACATCACCTTCAAATTCAGCCATGAAAGTAAACATTTCAGTCACTAATCCTACAACATCCTTAGATTCTAAATCTCCTGCAAGAATCATATAGAATCCTGTACGACATCCCATAGGCCCAAAGTAAATAACTTTTTCAGCCCATTCCTTATGATTTCTTAAGAAAGTGGCACCTAAATGTTCCATTGTATGGATTTCAGCTGTATTAATAACAGGTTCTCTGTTAGGAGCTGTCATACGAATATCAAAAGTAGTGATAACTTCTTCTCCTACCTTATCTTTTCTAGATACATAAATACCTGGTAATAAAGTTAAATGATTCACTGTAAAGCTTGCGATTTTGTTCATGTTAGTTCTTTTCCTTTCTATCTCCAATTAGTATAAATACGAGTCCTGATACAATCATCAGTATTGAATACCAATTATATACCATAATATCAGTTGGTGAGACTTTTGCAAGTCCTGCAGCGACAAGTAATTGTCCTGCATAAGGCAATAACCCATTAAACGCTGATAAGAAGATATCAAGAATAGAGGCGACTCTTTTTCTAGATACCCCATATTCATCTGCAATATCTTTGGCGATAGGACCAGCCGTAATGATAGAGACTGTATTGTTTGTAGTCGCAATATCTAAGAAGCTGACTAATGCCGCAATAGATAATTCTGCCCCTTTTTTAGAATGTGCTTTACTCGTTAATCTATCTAGTAAGTAATCTATACCACCTAGATGATGCATAAGTCCTACAAGTCCACCTACAAATAAAGCAATGAGTGCCATATCCTGCATACTCTTCATACCATCATGGATAACGGTCAATGATTTAAGTAGTGTAAAGTCTCCATGGATGACACCAATAATAATACCTGAAATCACACCAATGGTCATAACAGGTAAGACATTCATACCGACTAGTGATAATACAATGACAAGTACATAGGGAATCAGATTCACTAACGAGTAAGAATGATTCGCTGCACTTTGTGAAATAGATGGATTCTGAATGAATAATAATAGTAAATTAATAATAACTGCAGGTAAAACCATAATGATATTTGTCTTGAACTTATCTTTCATCTGTACTTCCTGCGTTCTCGTAGCCGCAATAGTAGTATCTGAAATAAAAGACAAGTTATCACCAAACATAGCCCCACCTACGACAATACCACTCACAAATGCGACATTGATACCTGTTTTCGACGCAATATTAATGGCGATAGGCATTAATGCAGTGACTGTACCCATAGAAGTTCCCATTGAAAAGCTTAGTAAGCATCCAATAAGGAATAAGCCTGGTAAGATCATATTACTTGGTAATATAGTTAGACCAAGATTTACAACTGAATCTACGGCATGCATACCGCTTGCGACACCATAGAAGGCACCCGCAAGAATAAAGATCAATACCATCAACACTAAAGTACTTTCTCCTGCTCCATGACAGAAGATTTCAATCTTTTCATTTAAAGATAGTCTTTCACTAGGTTTATCAAGCAACAAAGCAACTGCTGTTGCGATTAATATACCCACCATAAGTGGCATATTATCAAAGCTCCCTGAAAATAACCCGACGCCCATATAAAGTACTAGAAAGACGATCAACGGGACGAGGCCAATAAAGTGTCCTTTTGTTTTGTTCATATATATTTCTCCCCCTTATTTATATATGTGAGAAGAATTATATTATATTTTTGTGATTATGACAATTATTATAACTATATTTTTTTATTTTATAAAAAAGAGTCATGATTTTTGCCATGACTCTTTGATACTTCATCAAATATATTTATCGATAATACTGTGCAAAAATAACTTACCGTAATCCCTTTTTGTATTAATAATTCGATAAATATATATTTTTTTATCCACATGTTTAATAATCGCAACATATTTCTGATTAATGACAAACATTCTATAACCCAATTGATTTAATCGTTCATCCGGTGTAAAGACATCTATATTAGGAAATTCTTCTAGAGTTTCAATAGACTCTAAAATTGAGTCTGACACTTTTTGAGCACTTTCAATACCATATTCTAAATAATAGAAATCTTCTATTGAAGTCAGATCCTCCCATGCACGAGGAAGAATCTCAATTTTACTATTTTCCATATCTTCTTCTAGCAAGAGCCTCCCTTGCTTCTGAAATGCTCATTGTAGGCTTTCCGCTTAATCTTTCTTCTTCAGCTTCTAACACACTGAAGCGCAAATCTAACAATTGTTCTCTTCTTTCAAATGCCTCTAAACTCATAAATACTCCGTCACCTTCACCGTTTTTTGTAATATAAATAGGTTCTTTTGACGTTTTAGCCAACTTAGAAATAGAAGAATAATCATTTCTTAACATAGCTGATGGTTTAATAATCATATTCATCACCTCTTTCGTATCAATATTATATCATAATTATACATACAATCAATCTATTTGAATCATCTACTAATTATTTTTTAGTCTTTCTCTTCTTTCGATATTTCTCTATTGTTCCAAAGTTATTGAACATATCTTCCATCATCATTTCATAGACATCATGCGTGATTTCACAATCATTTACAGCACGATGGGCATGAGAATAGTCAATATGATAATGATCAGCTAGATCTTTGAGTCTGAAGCGTTTTAAATCCTCATGAAGCAGTTTTCTTGCAATCTTCAATGTATCAATATAATCATTTTGAAAGAGGACTCCATAATCTCTTAGAAGTGCATCATAGATGAAACGAATATCAAAGCGGACATTATGACCAATGATCACATCATTTCCAATGAACTTAATATACTCTCTAAGGACATCTTTTTCTCCTCTTGCATCATGTAACATACAATTCGAAATGCCAGTGAGATTCTCAATGAAATCACTTATATAGATAGTCTTATCCTTATCTAGTAAGTCTACAGGTAATTGATCCCTTAAAGGGTTAATGAGTTCACTAAAGCGTGCCACTTCTTTATGATTGATATACTTAATAGCTGCGACTTCTATCAGTCTTTCTGTTTCAGGACTAAGTCCTGTAGTCTCTACATCTACTACAATATAAGTATCAGGATATTCTATTTTACTTTTCCCTATTTCTCTCATAAAACCTCCAAAAAAGCCACATGTTGTGGCTTTTATTTCTTAGGATGTGGTCCTGCTTTTCTAATATTTTCTGGCATATGTGGATACTTAGTATTGAAGTTTGCTTCAAACATCATAGCAAGTTCATTAGCCATATCTTCATATGCTTCCTTGTTAGCCCATGTATCCTTAGGGTTTAATACATATTCTGGTACACCAGGACATGATTGAGGGACATGAAGATTAAAGCGTGAATCATAATAATAGATGACATTATCTAATGATCCATTGACTGCTGCAGTGACCATAGCACGTGTATATGATAGTTTCATACGTGAACCAATACCATAAGGACCACCATTCCATCCAGTATTTACTAAATAAACCTTAGTACCATAGGCTTCTAGACGTGAACCAAGTAACTGTGCATAAATACTTGGCTCTAGAGGCATGAATGGTTCTCCAAATAGTGTAGAGAATGTAGGCTGTGGTTCGCTGATGCCTCTTTCTGTACCTGCAACTTTAGATGTAAATCCAGTAACGAATTGATACATTGCAGCATCATGATCAAGTCTAGAGATTGGTGGTAATACACCAAAGGCATCTGCAGTTAAGAAAATAACGACTTTAGGTACTCCACCTACTCCTGGAATCTGGGCATTTTGAATATATTCAATAGGATAACCGACACGTGTATTTTCTGTAAGTGTACCATCATCATAATCTGGCTGTCTAGTCTTTGCATCTACAACTACGTTTTCTAGTTCTGAACCAAAACGAATAGCACGATAGATGTCTGGTTCTCCTGTAGGAGATAAATTAATTGTCTTTGCATAACATCCACCTTCAAAGTTGAAGATACCTTCTTCACTCCATCCATGTTCATCATCCCCAATCAACATTCTATTAGGGTCTGTAGAAAGTGTCGTTTTACCTGTACCAGATAAACCAAAGAAGATAGCTGTTTCTCCAGTATCTGGATCCATATTAGCTGAACAATGCATAGGGAGAATATTTTCCTGTAAAGGCATACAGTAGTTCATGATTGTGAAGACTGATTTCTTGATTTCTCCTGAGTATTGTGAACCTACAATAATAACTGTATGTTCTGTAAAGTTAATAATAATAGCTGCTTCTGAGTTAGTATGATCTACTTCAGAAATGCAATGGAACCCTGGAGCAACAAGGATAGTATAATCAGTCAGACCAAAATTATCTAATTCTTCTTTTGTAGGCCTAATCAATAATTGATGGATAAATAGGTTCTGACATGCAAGTTCATTGATGACAGTGAATTTACGACGGTATTTCTTATCAGCTCCAGCAAAGCCTTTAAAGACGAATAATTCTTTGTCACTCATATAGTTAAGTACTTTTTCTTTTAATGCATTGTAGTTTTCTACACTCATGGCTACATTGACATCACCCCAGGCAATCTGTTCATGTACCTCTGGTGTATCTACAATAAATTTATCATGTGGTGAACGACCAGTATATTTTCCTGTTTTTACAACTAATGCACCCTGGTCAGTTAATAATCCTTCTTTACGCTTTAAAGCGTATTCTACTAATTTAGCAGGACATAAATTATAATGTGCTTTTCCTGTATAGTTTTTAATTCCTGCATATTCGAGTGTCTTTTCCATAAAGTAACCCCTTTCATTTTGTCTGTATAACACATTATAGCATAAAATTATCTTTTTAACATACTCTATTTCCTAACAGTTATTGTGATTTGCGTAAATTTTGTATTTATTTTTTTGAAATGGTTGAAATATTCACCAAAAATAAGTGTTTACGGTATAATGAAGATACACAATCTTAACAGAAACGTAATCTATTTTTGATTTATGTTAAGAAATACTAGCTTATAATAGGTTTCAGGAGGTTTTTTATGCCAGCAGGTTATACACATTATGTTTTTGGTGAACAGGTTTTAAGTCAGCTTGATGAAAACATCAAGAAAAGGATCATGCCCTACATTGATTTATATCATATAGGGATTCATGGTCCAGATATTCTTTTTTATTATGATGTCTATAAGAAGAATCCTGTAAAATCATTAGGGTTTGGAATGCATCAGCTTCCTGCCACAGATTTCTTTAAACATGCAAAAGAACTGATTAAACAGGATGCCACAGATGCAGCACTCGCTTATACTATTGGATTCATTACTCACTTTACATTAGATAGTTCTTTACATCCTGAAATTGGTGTATTAGAGAATACTTTATCTATGACCCACAGCTTACTAGAATCTGAATTAGATAGAGAATTACTTGTAAGAGTTGGAAGAGATCCTTTGACTGCCAATTTAACAACTCATATTCATCCTGGTTATACCAATGCACTGGTGATTGCACCATTCTTTGATTTAAAAGCAGAAGAAGTAGATAAAGCATTACATGATCTATTATTTATCTTAAAGTGGCTTGTTGCTCCTAGTAAATTGAAGAGAAGCTTTGTCTTAAGTGTAATGAAGTTAGGTGGTATGTATGAAGAATATAAAGGATTACTTATTAACTATGAAAAAGATGAACATGCTGCCAATGATATCAATCGTTTAATAGAAATGAAGGATGAAGCAGTGCCTTTAGCCGTATCACTCATTAATGAGTATGTTGACCATCTTGATGATGATTACTTAAATGAAAGGTTTAATAGAAACTATGAATAAACTAACTAAACTAGAAAAATACTGGATCTTGTATGATGTCGGTAATAGCGCCTTTATTCTACTTGTTGCTACTATAGTTCCGATTTACTTCAACTATCTTGCGTCTCTCGCAAAGATCAGTGAAGTCAACTATTTAGCTTATTGGGGTTATGCATCTTCTTTCACAACTCTTATTGTTGCTATTATTGGACCAGTGCTTGGTTCTATTGTGGATACAAAAGGCTATAAGAAACCAATCTTTACTATTAGTATGATCATAGGTGTAATGGGCTTAGCCTGTTTTTCAGTTCCTAAGTCTTGGGTTATATTCTTAGGTGTATTCGTTATTGCGAAGATTGGTTATAATGCAAGTCTGATTTTCTATGATTCCATGCTTCTAGATATTACAGATGACAAGCGTATGGACTATGTTTCATCTCAAGGATATGCATGGGGTTATATTGGAAGCTGTGTGCCTTTTGTAGTCAGTTTAGTATTCGTCTTATTCTATGAAAAGATGGGTATTCCATTTAACGGTGCTATGACAATCGCCTTCTTAATCAATGCATTATGGTGGTTGGGTATGACATTACCACTCTTAAAGAACTATAAACAGGTAAATTTCGTAGAGAAACAGGAACATCCTATTCGTGAAAGTTTTAAACGTTTAGGACATACTCTCTCTACTTTAAATGAAGATAAAAAAGTATTCTTCTATTTGATTTCTTTCTTCTTCTATATCGACGGTGTTTATACAATCATTGAAATGGCCACTGCCTATGGCAGTGCCCTTGGGCTTAATACCAACGGATTATTAATTGCCTTATTAGTGACTCAGATTGTTGCTTTCCCATTTGCGCTCATCTTTGGTCGTTTATCTAAAAAATACCCAACAGATAAACTTATTAAAGTATGTATTATTGCCTATACCGGTATTGCCTTATTTGCGATTCAGTTAGATAAACAATGGGAATTCTGGATTTTAGCTATTTTTGTAGGTATGTTCCAAGGAGCTATCCAGGCATTATCTCGTTCTTATTTTGCGAAGATTATTCCACCTCAGAAATCAGGTGAATACTTTGGTTTATTTGATATCTGTGGTAAAGGGGCATCCTTCATGGGTACAACTCTTGTAGGGCTCATTTCACAGCTTACAGGACATATAAACTATGGCGTGGCAATGATTTCAGTCATGTTTGTGATTGGATTCTACTTCTTCCAGAAAGCGGCAAAACTATAAAATAGATGAGCTGTAACATATGCGTTACAGCTCATTTTTTAGTCTATTCTTTCAAATACCATTGTAGCCTGAATCTTATCTCCTCCAAGGAATCCTTTTGATCCAGAAGATGAAGTAGAAATAGTATGTAATTTGTATCCTTTTTCAGCCTGCTTATTGATTTCAGCCTGTAGATTCGTCAAACTCTTTGTACCAGAGCCTGTACCTAGAAACTTTTCAGTAAGTACCACCTGCAATACAACATACTTATCTCTATTATCATGTGAAGCTTTACCTGCAACATCATCCCACATAAAAATACCTCCCTTCTATATTTCTATTATAGTAGAAATGATTCTTAGATGCGTTGAGTAAGCCTTTGACAGCACTTTATTTAAGGTGTTTATTTAATATTTTTATATTTTGTGACTTTAATAGATTCAGTAAATAATCATAATTATCCGATAAAGCATCTATCTTAATCAATTTCTTTCCCATCTTATCATACAAAATCATTGCTTCCTTCTTATCAATAATTACCTGTCCAATATCAGTGATAGATAATACCTTCTTAACATGAAATATTCTATGTATCTCTAATTGAGAATCATTGACTAATACACCCCATATAGATGCCCAGATCACTCCATATAAACCAATACCCCCAAAGATAGAAGAAACATACAGATGTCCCATCTCTACGGTTTCATTGCCTTTCAAATAAAAATAACTAAATACAAGAAACATAATCATTCCTAGAATGAACTGTGACATACAGGCATACTTCAACACTGCTGGTGCTTTGACTCTATAATGTGTAGTACTTATGTTTTCATCAGTCGTTTTACTAGATAAATGAGATATCACTTCACCAATAACACCTAGCACAATCGCAATAATTATATATCTAATTATCGTTTCTATCATATCTGTTCACCTCTTATACATAAATTATATTGTATCCATTAATATACTACAAGACACAAAAGAATCCCCTAGGATTTCCTAGAGGATACTTATTAACCCCAGACTTCTTCTGCGATTTCTTTTACAAGTTTTAATTTAGCCCATTGTTCTTCTTCTGTTAGTTTATTACCAATCTCACATGATGCAAAACCACATTGTGGGCTCAAAGATAAACGTTCAAGAGGGATATACTTGCTTGCTTCCTTAATTCTCTGAATTACTTTTTCTTTATCTTCTAATTTTGGACGTTTAGTAGTGATTAATCCTAAGACAACCTTCTTATCACCAGATACTTTTGCAAGAGGCTTGAATCCTCCTGATCTTTCATCATCATATTCTAAGTAGTATGCATTCACATTCTCTTCACCAAATAAAAGATCAGCCACACTATCATAAGCACCTGAACTAAAGAAAGTAGAATGATAATTACCACGACATACATGTGTATTGATTTCTAAATCCTTTGGACTTGCTGCAACAACTTCATTGTTAAGTTCTAATAATCTCTTTTTATAATCTTCTAATGCAGCACCAGTACGTCCTGTTAGTCCACATGCAAGTTTTGGATTGACCATACCACCCCATACACAATCATCAAACTGTAGTACACGACATCCTGCATCATATATTTCATGAATAAACTCAACATAAGCTTTAACTACATCCTTTGCGAAAGCCTCTTCACTTTCATAAATACTTAATGTGTTTCTAAGTAGCTGTGCTCCTGTAAAGTAAGCATAGAACTGCCCTGGTGAAGGAATAGTCTGTTTAGCAACTGTTTTTTCATCTTCAAACTGTTTTACAAATTTGAAATGATCTACGAAAGGATGATGATCACAGCTGATCTTTCCTGTGACATAAGTATCATCAATCATTGCTGCTTCACCATCAAATGTCGTATTACCTTCTATTGTCTTTTTGTGTTCTACACCATTAAATCCCCACATAAAGTCTAAATGCCATGTAGAACGTCTAAATTCACCATCAGTAATAGTATGATAACCTAATTCTTTGATCTTAGTAATAAGTTCCGTAATACATTCATCTTCTACCTTTTTTAATTCTTCTGCATTAATTGTATTATTTTCAAAATCTCTTCTTGCCTTCTTAAGTCTTTCAGGTCTTAAAAAACTACCTACATAGTCATATCTATTCATTTTAATTGTCTCCTTTTTGCATGAGTTCATTGTATCAAAGATAATCTGCAAGTAGAAATACATATAAATGTGTGTTCTTTATAGATTGAGGCTATGGATACGATACATCAGCAATGTACTCGTATTCAAAAATAGAAAACATATTATAAGTGTTATAATACCTTTAACCCCTAAGGTATGCATAGAACTTATAAGAGGCAATATTCTTACACATGAATAAGCAATACTAAATTCTATTAATATACATGTAGATTGTTTTCTAAATATATACTGTAATATAATCAAAACAATCATTAATGGTAATGAGGTTTTAATTACAGATAAAATTATTTCTTTATACATAGTAATCACTCCCTGTTTGCTATTATGACTACTAATTTTAAGAGAATTATGTGATTTATAACAGAAATGTAAATTATATTGATTATTCCATCACAAAACCGATTATCAGGTTTTCTCATAGAGAAAATGAATTATATTTTATTCGCTTTTTTAAACTTTTTTCTTAAAAACCCTTGCAATTATCTAAAATCCATAGTATATTATACGAGTGCCATGAAGCAATGGTTCCATAGCCAAGTTGGTAAGGCAGAAGACTGCAACTCTTCGACCATCGGTTCAAGTCCGGTTGGAACCTCCATACGTGTGCCCTGGTGGCGAAACTGGTAGACGCACAGGACTTAAAATCCTGCGGACTTCAAACTCCGTGCCGGTTCGATTCCGGCCCAGGGCACCATTTATATAAACGGGAAGTAGCACAGCTTGGTAGTGCACCTGGTTTGGGACCAGGGGGTCGCAGGTTCAAATCCTGTCTTCCCGACCATTTATTGGGGCCTTAGCTCAGCTGGGAGAGCGCCTGCTTTGCACGCAGGAGGTCAGGAGTTCGATCCTCCTAGGCTCCACCATTTTTATTGGTCTGGTAGTTCAGTTGGTTTAGAATGCCGCCCTGTCACGGCGGAGGTCGCGGGTTCGAGCCCCGTCCAGACCGCCATTTTGGTTCCGTAGCTCAGTCGGTAGAGCAGAGGACTGAAAATCCTCGTGTCGCTGGTTCGATTCCGGCCGGAACCACCATTAGAATGATGCAGGTTTACCCAAGTCCGGCTGAAGGGATCGGTCTTGAAAACCGACAGAGGATTAACGTCCTGCGGGGGTTCGAATCCCTCAACCTGCGCCATTAATAAATATAACTCAGGATTCATTCCTGAGTTTTTTTGTGCATTATTTCAAATACTATATTTTAGTGGTTCTTATTGGATAAGCATTTCAGTTACCAAACTCTCGATGCTATCTTTTTTATTACTCCCCTATTCTTTTAGGCAAAGAAAAAAAAGCTATCGATTGATAGCTTCTTAGAAAATGTTGAAATATAATAGACAAGCACAGATACTTGCACAAATTGGAGCAAGTACTGGTACCCATGCATAATCCCACTGAGAAGTTCCCTTGTTCTTGATTGGTAAGATTGCATGTAAGATTCTTGGACCTAAGTCACGAGCTGGGTTTAAAGCTGGACCAGTAGGACCACCAAATGAAGCAACTAATGCCATAACTAATAAACCAACACCGATGAAACCGGCACCCTGATTACCATGTTCGAAGATTGGTGAATGAGTAATAGATAATGCACAGAAGAATAAGATGAATGATCCGAAGAATTCGTTTACGAAACCATTGAACTTATTGTTTGTTGCATCAGTAGTTGAGAATGTACCTAAGATTGCATCAGGATTTTCTGTTGCATCATAATGAGGCTTAAAGCAAAGATAAAGAATAAACTGACCTACGATAGCACCAGCGAACTGTACTAAGATGTAAGGTAATACTTCAGCTAATGGAACATCACCCGCTACAGCTAAACCAATAGTAAATGCTGGGTTAATGTGGTTACCAGAAATTTTACCAATCATAAGAGCTGGAATCATAACGGCCATACCATAACCGATTGAAATTATGATCCATCCGCTGTGGCTTCCCTTTGTTCCCTTTAATTCCACGTTTGCTACTGAGCCGTTACCAATCATAACCATGATTGCAGTACCAAGGAACTCAGCAATGAGACGAGTAGTTAATGAAAATGTCATAATTGTCCCCCTATTTAATATTTAATTGTGTTTAATGACAAATGGATTATAAAACCTGTATTTCAATGTGTCAACATGTTTCTAAAATGTTAATGCTTACATGTTTCTAAAATGTTAATGCTTACAATCGTTTTTTATGCGTCAGTGGCACATTATTTTTATTTTTGGTATAATGCATAAAGGAGGGAACTATAAGTAACTGAATATATCGACCATTGTGTTTGAATGTGTTTAAATATGC
>OCPW01000571.1_pt1 | contig 26132 bp, 28 predicted proteins | sample 1538761 | NCBI WGS metagenome assembly OCPW01 (sample SAMN04571724, study PRJEB22368) | human gut metagenome | biome: human gut; material: stool | host: Homo sapiens | place: Luxembourg | collected 2012-09-20
GACAGCTCTTTCAGGGGGCAAAGCCGCCTGAACGTCACCGTCCGTACAAAGTGTGTGCGGCAGACCTCTTTCCCGTTCCGCCTTGCTCCCGCAATTCGGCTTCGTGAGCCCCGAAGCGTCTTTCGATACTTCAGGGTCGCTACAAGGTTCATGACGACACAGACCGCTGCCGCTCAACAGTGCTTCCGCAGTCGTCCACTTCTCAAGGAGAAGGGCTCGGTCGTGTCCGAGATCCACGCTCTCGAAGCAAGTTTTTGAGATTCGTTGATACCGAGCAGGTGGCTACGTCCCGAAGCCTTGCGGTGCTTGGCGACGTCGGCATGAAAGTCGTACTCGCTCAAGCGGAAGTGCACGCGAAGATCACGGAAGGCTTTTGTCCTTTCACTGCTCTTCGGCATGGCTCTTGCGGTCTGCCACTCGGCCGTGGCGCGCATTTTCAGAACACGATCCCATCCACCACCCATGACGGCGTTCTGAAGGTTGCAGCCGAAGCTGAAACTCTTCTGCAACCGACGGCGGTCGTGATGATCGGAAGACTGATGATGAAGGATTTCGTGCTCATGGAAGTACCTTAGCACAGGGGCTGGAAAGACACACGCCTTTCATCGGGGACAACAAATAGATTGGAAGAGAGAGGTTTGCCGCGTTCCTCCATCCGAATGAATTCGGAGGCTTCCTGCGGCTGTTTCTGTGAAAAACGCCGCCATTTTGCGCATTCGCTTCTCATTCCCTGCAGGAAAGGCGTATTCAGGCAAAGACGCAACGTGCCGGAGGCGGATTTCGGTGCAGGGAAAAATCCTGAGAGCCGAAGACGCAGAAAGGGCGCCCGTCCGAATGGTCAGGGCGCCCTTTCGCGTTCATGTCGGGTGCCTTGGCTGCGTCAGTTTTCGACGGTCTTCTGCGCGGGCATGTTGCCGAGGATCCAGTCGAGGAAGCCGCCCTTGTTGCGCGAGCAGACGAGGACCTTGCCCGTGCCGCGGAACTTGAGCACGACGCCTTCGCCCGTCGTCTGGCTGTTGACGAGCTTGCCGAGGAAGCCGCTCTTGCCCGTGTTGATGCTCAGGTCGTAGCTCAGGCGTGCGTCCCAGGCGACGAGGTGGCCGTTGTCGACCGTGATCGGGCGCTCGGGCGTGACGTCGAGCTCGCGGATGGAGCCGAAGCCCGAGACGGCGATGCGGCCGCTGCCCTCGGTGCCCATCACGAAGAAGCCGCCGGAGTCGCCGAGCAGCGCGCGGCCGATTCCCTGGGACTTCGTCGAGAGTTCGACGCCCTCGGTGCAGGCGAGAAAGGCGCCGTCCGAGAGCAGGTACTGCGCGGGACCCACGTCGAGGATGCGCACGTCGCCGGGAAGGTTCGGCGCGAGGAGCACCGTGCCCGCCTGGTCGTCCGCCTCGATCCTCTGCTGGAAGAACGTCTCGTCGTTCATGAACTTGCGGGCGATCGAGCCCATGAGGCCGCCGCGGGTCTTTCCCTTGAGGGAGAGCGCCGTGTCCATGGCGACCATGGCGTTCGACTCGGCGAGAATCGCCTCGCCCTTCTCAAGCGTCACCGCAAGGAGCGGATCGATCCCGCCCGTAATCTCAAAAGCAGCCATCTCGTGGTCTCCGGAAGTGATTCGATGATCATGCAATTATAGAAAGCCGGCCTTCGCCGCCATCCCCTGCGTCACATTCCGAAAAGGCTTTTTCTTTTTTTCCGCCTTCGGGAGGGCGCGGCGGGAGAACGAATCGAAGGACAAGCCGAAGGACGATGGGCGGGAAAAAGGAAGGGCCGCGTCCTTCCCATGAAGGCCGCGGCCCCTTAGGACCGGTAGTCAGCCGGCGGCTAGCCGAGCTTCACCGCCATCTTCGCGGCATCCATGTGCCTTGCGATGTAGCGGATCTTCGGATGCGTGCCCGCAGCTTCGTTCATCGGGCGGGCGGCCTCGATGAGTTTTGCGGTTTCGGGCGTCGGGTTGTCGTAGTCGACGAGCGTCATGGCGTGGATGCCGCAGGCCTCGACGCAGGCCGGTAGCAGGCCGCGCTCGGTGCGGTGCACGCACAGCGTGCAGTGCTCGGCCTTGCCCGGGGTGCGCTCGGTGTGAGGCTTGGCCGGACGCACGACGAGCGGCTGCTTGTCGCCGAAGTAGCTGGTCCTGCCTTCGGTGTTGAAGACGGGAACGTCGTACGGGCAGGCATTGGCGCACATCTTGCAGCCGATGCACTTCTGCTGGTCGACGAGCACTTCGCCGTGCGGGCCCTTGTGGATCGCCTTCATCGGGCAGACCTTCATGCAGGCCGGATCGTCGCAGTGCATGCAGCTCATGCGGAACCAGTTGATGACGTTGTCGCGGACGTTTTCGTCGCGCTTGATCTTTTCCCAGAAGATGCCGGGAGCGACCTGGTTTTCTTCCTTGCAGGCGACCGCGCAGGCAAAGCACCCGGCGCAGCGGTCGACGTTGACGATGATGCCGTAACGGGACATGGTGAACCTCCTTTATGCCTTTTCAACGCGGATGCAGACGTCATTGCAGCACGGGTAGCCTGAGATCGGGTCCCAGTTCTTGCGCGGAATGAGCGGCTGCGTTTCCTGATCGCCGCGCCAGCCGTACTGGGCGTCGATGAGGCCGGGTTGGCAGAGGATCGTCACGCGGACCTTGGCACGCACCTTGTGGTCGCAGTAGGGCGAGACGAGCCAGACGCCGTCGCCTTCCTTGATGCCGAGCTTTTCGGCGTCCTTCGGGTGCATGTTGATCGTGCTCTCGGGTTCGAGCTCAAGCAGGTAGGGCTGGTCGCTACGGGTCTTCGAGTGCGTGATGTACGGGCGCCTCGTGCCGTTGAGGAGCTTGAACGGATATTCGGCCGTGGGCTTGGGCGGCTCGACGTAGACGGGCAGGCCGGGGAAGCCGTGCTTGGCCTGAAGGCTCGCGACGAGCTCGATCTTGCCCGACGGCGTCCTGAAGCCGGGCTTGCCGTCGAAGCGCAGAAGCGCCTTCTCGTGCTTGCCGGTCGTCTGCGGCGGGAAGAACTCCACGGTCTGCAGGTTCGGAAGCACGCCCTGCTGTTTTTCATACGTGACGCCCCAGTCCTTTAGGATCGAGTCGCAGGCCTTGACGGGATCGCCGTGGAAGAAGGTCTCGGGGTCGCAGACGGCGGCGCCGATCGTGCAGGCGATCTTCCAGTCCTACCAGACTTCGCCCTGAGGCTTCACGGGACGGCGCACGCTCACCTTGCGGCCGTGCACGCCGAAGGGCGCGTAGCGCTCGAAGTTGAGGGCGGCGGGCAACACGATGTCCATGTCGTGATGCGTTTCGTCACGGTAGAAGTTGTCGGCGGCAAACGAGAAGTCGACCTTCCTGATGGCCTCCTGATACTGTTCGGGCGAGGGCCAGATGAGGGCGTTCATGCCGAAGCCCGCGAGCGCGATGACGGCGCTCATGAGCGAGGTGGGCACGCTCGCGACCGTCTCCATGATGGGATTGACGTAGCTGTAGCAGGCGAAGAGCCGCCGTTGCCGAGGCCGATGGCGCCGAGCACGAGCCAGGGCGTCAGGTGTCCGAGAAAGCGGAACTGGGCCCTGAAGCCCTTGTTGGGCAGGGCGGGCACATGGGGCATCCAGAGCCTGAGCGCCAGAATGAGGAGGAGCGCCGCACAGGCCACGACGGCGAAGGTGGCGCGCCACGAGAGCGACCACGCGAGGAAGCTGCCGAGCGGCACGCCGACGAGGTTGGCGATCGTCATGCCCGTGACCATCAGGCAGACGTCTCGCGAGGCCTGGCCGGGCGCCGCGAGACTGGTCGCCACGATGGCGCCCACGCCGAAGTAGGCGCCGTGCGGAAGGCCCGCGATGAATCGTGCGGCGAGCATCGACCAGTAGTCGAAGGCGAGGGCCGCGAAGAGGTTTCCCGCGAAGATCAGGCCCGCCAGGAGGTAGAGCATGCGCGAGAGCGCGATGCCGCGGGCGGCGACCACCATGACGGCGACGCCCGCACACACGCCGAGCGCGAGGGCGAGAAGGTGTCTGGGCGTTGCTGCCTTTTTGGCCGGCGTGCGTGCGCCGTGCCTTTGGTGCGTTTGTTGTATTGACTGAGGCTTAGGGAAAACCCGGGTGCGGATTGTAGCGCGAAACGCCGTGACACATCGGGGCGGCAGGCGTTTTGAGAAGGGAAAAACGAAAGAACTCCCGCCTGCAGGGCAGACGGGAGTTCTTGGAGGCCTGCAGGACGCCGTCCCTGAGGACGGCGCCTTCAGTCATCGGCTTGAGTCCGATTACTTCTTGGCCTTGTCGGCGGCAGCGGCCTGCATCGCGTAGATGTAGGACTGCTGGCCGGCGATGCGGCCGAAGGTCACGATGTCGGCCTGGGCGTTACCGCCGAGGCGGTTGCCGCCGTGGACGCCGCCGGTGATTTCACCCGCAGCGAAGAGGCCCGGAACGACCTGGCCCTTGGTGTTGTAGACCTGGGTCTTGGAGTCGATCTTGATGCCACCCATGGTGTGGTGGACGGCCGGCGTGACCATGATGGCGTAGAACGGAGCCTGATCGAGGTTGCGCGGCATGTCGGCGCGGCCGAAGGCGTCCTTGCCGGCAGCCTTGCCCTTCTTCCAGGCGTCGATGGAGGCCTGGAGTTCGGCGGCGGGAACGCCCATCTTGCCGGCGACTTCTTCAATCGTGGCGCCGGAGACGCAGTAGGACTGCTTGATGTACTTGTTCGTGGCCTTCAGGGACTTCTGCATGTCGGAGTCGAAGAAGAGGTAGGCCACGCCGTCCTTCTGCTTGAGGATGGCGGCGGAGACCGCGTCGCGGGTGTTGAGCTCGTTGAAGAAGCGCTTGCCGTCCTTGTTGATGAGGATGGCGCCGTTGCCGCGAACGGCTTCGGTGATCATTTCGCCGACTTTCGGCACCACGGTCGGGTGCGTCTGGATTTCGGTCATGTCGATGAGCTGGGCACCGGCCTTTTCAGCGAGGACGAGGCCGTCGCCCGTGGCGCCCGGATGGTTCGTCGTGGCGAAGCCCTTCAGGCGGGGCACGTACTTGGAGACGAGGTCGTTGTTGGCACCGAAGCCGCCGGCGGCGTCAACGACGGCCTTGGCGTGGATCGTGTAGGTGCCGTCCTTCTTGTTCGTGACCTGGATGCCCGTGACCTTGCCGTCCTTCATGAGGATCTTCGTGGCCTGCGTGTTCATGCGCATGTCGATCTGGCGGGCCTTGGCGGCATTGTAGAGGGTCTTGACGACTTCAGGACCGACGAGGGCGCCGCCGGTCGGGCGGTGCGTGCGGGGCTGGGAGGCGCCAGCCATCAGGCCGACGTCGCGCAGGTCGCCGCCGAGGGCGAGGAGCCATTCGACGGAGCCGGCAGCGCCGGAAACAAGCGTGCGAACGAGTTCGGGATCGTTCTTCCAGTGACCGCCCTTCATCGTGTCGAAGTAGGCGATTTCAACGGAGTCCTTCGTGCCCTTGGCCTGCTGCAGGGCCGTGCCGGCAGCATTGAGACCGCCAGCGGCGCGAATCGTGTTGCCGCCGGGCATGCCCATCTTTTCAACGACGACGACCTTGGCGCCGAGGTTGGCGGCTTCCACTGCGGCGGAAAGGCCTGCGCCTCCCGCGCCGATCACGGCGACGTCGACGGTGATGTCTTCGGCAGCCTGAACGCCGGAAACGCCGAAGGCGGCGGCGACAGCAGTGGCAACCAGAATCTTCTTCATGGAAAGTTCTCCTATCTCAAGTCTTCCGAACACCCGCCGGTCTTCTTCGGACCTCTCCTAGCGGGCATTCGGGAAATTGTGTGCCGGACAACAGGTCCGGCATTTTTTCCAGCCCTAAATATAGAGGAGAGTCCCATGTTAAGACGCCCTGAAATTTGCCGTAACGCAAACGTTTGCAATAAAGCGCACTGAGAGAGGGAAGAAGAGGAAAAAAGTGCCGCTTTCAATAGGTTGAAATACCCATATAGAGGTAGGTGAGATCCCTTATTTAAATGGGCGGGCGGCGGGTGGAATGATGTCGGCGTGAGGAGCTTGCGCAGAATGCGGGTGCATTTGATGATAGGGGGAAACGTGGTCAGGTATACCCTCTGAGTGGTAGTGTTGATGGGGCTTTCCCCGAGTGGGTAAACCCGTTTGGCAAAAGACCCAATGGTACTGATCGGACGGGGCCCTTATGATGAACTGAATGAAGACGGACAGTCGAGGGCCGGCCAATGCCGCGCGTCCCCGCAAAAACGGCGTTTCAGGCATGTGTTCCGGACCAGCTGCCCCCAACTAGGCCTTTCATCGGCGTTCTGCTCCCCGATCCGTCAAGGAGAAACCATGCACAAGATTCCCACCGACGCCTTTGACATGCTCGTCACGCTTGAAAAGCGCCCCTTTGAACGCGCGGGTCGCGAAGTGGTCGTGCGTCTTCTCGACGAGACGCTCCCCGACGGCACGAAGCTCGTCGCCGCCTCCGATCCCTCCTATCCGCCCGAGCTTGCCGCCCTTGAGGAGCATCCCGCCGTGCTCGTGCACGAAGGCGACCTGTCGCTCACCGAGCGCCAGCTGCGCGTCTCGATAGTGGGTTCGAGGGATGCGTCCGACTCAGCCCGCGCCGATGCGCGTCGCGTCGCCCGCGAGCTGGCCGCACGCGGGGCCGTCGTCGTCTCGGGGCTTGCCGCAGGCATCGACACCGCCGCCCACGAGGGCGCGCTCGAGGCGAGGAGTCCGTCGGGCACGGTCGGGCGCACCATCGCCGTCATGGGCACGCTGCTCTCGCAGCCCTGGCCGCCCGCCAACGCGCGCCTTGCGCGCCGCATCGCCGAATACGGCCTGCTCATCTCGCTCGCCCCTCAGGTGAACGGACTCTCGTTCACGGACGAGGAGCGCGCGGAGAGCCTTCGCGCACGCAACCGCGCGATCGCGGCCCTCGGGCTCGGAAGTCTGGTGATGGCGGGAAAGGAGGGCTCGAGCACCCTGCGCGAGGTCGCGTTCTCGCTCGAGCTTGGACACCCCGTGCTGCTGTGGCACTCGATCGTCGAGGAGGGCGAGCCGTGGGCGATCAGGCTTCTTGAGAATCCTCCCCTCGATTCGCAGGGACGCCCGCTCGTTCAGACGGTTTCGTCCGCCGCGGACGTGGAGGAGGCGCTGTCGCCCTGGAGCACCGTCTGGTGGCTTTGATGGGAGGATAGGGGACGGAGGGAAGAGGACGGGGCCTCGCCGGAGGTCCCTGAATCGGAAGGAAAAAATCCATTTTACTATGAAGGACCCGCAGTAATAAACCCGTCCGTTGGCCTTTCCTGACGTGCCGCAAGAACCGTTCAAAGAAGGGGCTTGAGTGCGGATGCTTGTTCTATGATGATTCAAGCAAGCACTTGCGCTTCTCTCTCGAGCTCCCGTGTTGCATCATTACCTCCTGGCTCAACCGGTGAAGCTCGCGCAATATGAAGCTTGCTGTTTCCCCGCAGTGCGGCAGGCCCAAGCCTCTTCCCGTAGCCCGCTGCGGGTTTTTTTGTCCCGTGCATTTCCGCACGGCACGCCAAAACACAACAACACTGCACAACGCACAACAGGCCCTCATCATGACCTTCTCCGTCTGGCTCACATTCCTCGGCGCGAGCCTGCTGCTTTCTGCCGCTCCCGGTCCCGACAATCTCTTTGTGCTCGCGCAGAGCGCCGTCTACGGCGTGCGAGCGGGCGTCACCGTCGTGTTCGGCCTCATGACCGGCCTGGTGCTGCAGACGTTCTTCGCGGCCTGTGGCCTTGCAGCCGTCGTCGCGGCCGTTCCTGCACTCTTCATGGCGATCAAGCTCGCGGGCGCCGCCTACCTTCTTTATCTTGCCTGGGGTGCATGGACCCACGCGGCCGATCCCGTCGGCACGGAGCGCGCCGTCGAGCTCTCGCCCGTGCAACTCTGGCGCCGCGGCCTCATCATGAACATCACGAACCCGAAGGTGCAGATCTTCTTCCTTGCCTTCTTCCCGCAGTTCGTCGCACCCGGCACGACGGGCTGGGCTCTGGTCCTTCAGATGGTCGTGCAGGGCCTCACCTTCATCCTCGCCACCTTCGTCGTCTTCTCGGCCATCGCCTGGGCGGCGGGCGCTGCGGCGAAGAAGCTGCAGAGCCCCGCATTTTCGCTCTGGCTCAACCGCGGCAGCGCTGTGCTCTTCCTCGCGCTCGCGGTCTTCACGGTTCTCTCCTGAGGGCGGGTTTTCCAAAGCCTTCGTTCCCAAAAGCAAAGAACGGGAGCCGGCTCCGAGTCCGCTCCCGTTCTTCATCCCTGTATTTCGGGCGCCTCATCGTGCGCCGGAATCATTCATCACCAGCAGGCGCGGCCGCCATGGAACCCGAAGCCGTGACCGAAGCCGAAGCCGCAGTCGCCCCGGTCGTGATCGCGGTGGCCGTATCCGCGGCCGTCGTGCATGTGGCGACCTTCGCCGATGCCGAATTCGTCGGCGGCGACCACCTTGCCCGTCTGCGCGTCCACGAAGGTGTGGACGTTCGTGCCGTCGTCCTTCACCACGCGGACGTCCAAGACGGGACCGTATTCGCGGCTCATGTGCAGGCGGGCGGAGCGGGTCTGTCCGCCGTAGGCCTCTTCGGCCGCAGCAGTTGCGGCGCTCATGCCAACCTGCGGCTGCGCGTTTTCCGTGATCTGCGGGACGGATGCGGGGGCGGCGTCGACGGCCCAGGCGGTGGTGGCGGCCGTCATGGCGGCAGCGGCGAGAATGGCGGCAGTGGTGTTCTTGATCTTCATTGTCAAAACCTCTTCAAACAGTTGCAGTTGCCGGTGCGCGGGAGAGCGGCTCGCTTGCCGCGGCGCACTGTTCGAATCGGACTGAAGTCTAAGAAGTGAAAATTAGCGCAGACATGGGCGGAACTGAGGACTTCCTATGTCAGTGCAACGAATTTTTCAGACAAAAAGGCACCCGCAGGCGTCTTGTCCTGCGGGTGCCTCAAAAAGATATCTCGGATCGGGAGATCCTGAGAAGGACTTGTGCGGGCGTCAGATGTTGCGCTCGACGAAGGCCTTGAGCTCGCCCGGCGTCTTCACCTCGACGATCCGGTCGACTTCCCTGCCGCCCTTGAGCGCGACCATCGTCGGGATGTGCTGCACGGCGTACTTCGCGACGACCTGCGGATTCTGCTCGGAGTCGCAGGAGGCGAAGACGGCGCGTTCGGCGTTGACAGCCGCGAGCTGCGTGAAGAAGGGCTGGGCGCGGCGGCAGTCGGGGCACCAGCTCGCGCCGATGGCGAGAATCACGGGCTTGTCGGCTGCAATCACGGATTCGACGTTGGCGTCGTTGACCATCACGATGTCGTTCATGAGAATTTCTCCTTCAAGAGGACGGGAGCCTTCGGGGCGGCGGGTTCGCCTGCCTCCGGGATGCCGTCGTTTGATTTGTTAGATGTATCCTATCATGCTCCGTCTGCTAATTGCAAGCGTTTTCCGCTTGCGGGACGCGACTGTGGGACGTAAGACATCTTTTGCAACCGCGTTGCAGGCGTTTAGACGCTGTTTCTTGTGAAGAAGGCAGGGCGCCAGCAGAAGTTTTCGTTTGCGGGTGCCCTTTTTTCATAATCCAAAAACATTTGGAATATTCGTGCGTGGTCCATGGTTCTTCAGGCCGTTCGCGTGGTGGCCTTGAAGGGGGCGGCGGCGCTGCCGAGGGCCTTGAGCATGGCGTCCCTGTCGCCGAGGTGTTCGGAGACGATCTTCACGAGGGCGGAGCCCACGATGACGCCTGCGGCGCCCGTTTCGAGCGCGCGCCTGACGTGTCCGGGCGTGGAGATGCCGAAGCCGAGCAGGGTGGGCGGGGCCTTGGCCCTCTCGAGGTCGCGGATGATGCGTTCTGCGGGCGTGCCCGAGGCGTGGTCGGTGCCGGTGATGCCGACGCGCGAGAGAAGATAGGTGTATCCGCTCGTGAGGCCCGCGATTCTTGCGACGCGCTCGTCGGAGGCGTTGGGCGGGACGATGGCCACGAGGTGCAGGCCCGCCTCGCGGGCGGCCTCGTCCCATTCGGGCTCGGCCTCGCGCATGCTCGTCGGGAGGTCGGGAATGAGCACGGCGTCTGCGCCCGCGTCGGCTGCGGCCTGCATGAAGCGCCTGACGTCGGGCGCCGCGACGAGGTTGATGTAAAGCATGAGGCAGACGGGCGTCTCGGGATGTGCGCCCCTGAACCTGCGCAGCACGTCGAGGCAGCGTGCGGGCGTGGCGCCGTTGGCGAGGGCCCTGTCGGCGGAGGCCTCGACGACGGGGCCGTCGGCGCACGGGTCGGAGAACGGGATCCCGAGCTCTAGCGCGTCGGCGCCCGAGGCGACGAGCGTTTCGAGAACGGCGAGCGAGGTCTCGGGATCGGGGTCGCAGAGGTTCACGAAGGGGACGAATGCGCCCTCGCGCCTTTGGGCGAGTCGGGCGAAGAGGTTTTCAAAGCGTTCGGTCATGGCGTCTCTCATTCAGCAGTGTTTCCGTTGTGTGTTCCGTAGTCTTTTTCCGCATCTCAGTCGGCGTAGGCTCCGAGTGCGTCGGAGCTGAGGCGGCCGTCCTTCAGGCAGCCGTCGGCCTCGAGCCTCGCGGCCACCTGGAAGATGTCCTTGTCGCCTCGGCCCGAGAGGTTGACGACGAGCTTCTGTTCCTTTTCAGGTTCCGCGCGGGCCATCTTGAGCGCGTAGGCGAGGGCGTGGGAGCTTTCGAGCGCGGGGATGATGCCTTCCTTGAGGGAGAGTTCGAGGAAGGCGCCGAGGGCTTCGCGGTCGGTGACGCTCACGTACTCGGCCCTGCCCGTGTACTTGAGGTGGGCGTGTTCGGGGCCGACCGACGGGAAGTCGAGGCCGGCCGAGATCGAGTACGACTCGTTGATCTGGCCTTCGGGCGTCTGCATGTTGTAGGAGCGCGCGCCGAAGAAGATGCCGAGCTGACCCTCGCCGAGCGTGACGCCGTGCTTGCCCGAGGCGATGCCCATGCCCGCGGGCTCGACGCCGATAAGGCGGGTGTCTTCGAAGGGCCTGAAGTCCGTGAAGAGGCCGATGGCGTTGGAGCCCCCGCCCACGCAGGCGATGACGGCGTCGGGCAGGAGTCCGTTCTCGGCCTCGGCGAACTGGGCGCGGGCCTCCTCGCCGATCACCTTCTGGAACTCACGCACGATCGTCGGGAAGGGATGAGGGCCCGCGGCGGTGCCGAGCATGTAGTGCGTGTCCTCGAAGGATTCGGCCCAGTTGCGAAGGGCCGCGTTGCAGGCCTCCTTGAGCGTGCCGCTTCCCGCCGTGACGGGCACGACCTCGGCGCCCATGAGCTCCATCCTGAAGACGTTGGGCTTCTGGCGCTCAACGTCCTTGGCGCCCATGTAGATCCTGCACTTGAAGCCGAATAGGGCCGAGGCGAGCGCCGTGGCGACGCCGTGCTGGCCCGCGCCCGTCTCGGCGATCACGCGGGTCTTGCCCATGCGCTTCGTGAGGAGCGCCTGGCCGAGCACCTAGTTCGTTTTGTGGGCGCCGCCGTGCAGCAAGTCCTCGCGCTTGAGGTAGTTCGTCGTCTTCGTGCCCTCCGTAAGGCGCGTGAGCCTCGTGAGCGGCGTCGGACGGCCCGCATAGGTCGTCAGCAGGCGGTCGAACTCCGTCCTGAAGGCGGGATCGTCCGTCGCGTCGACGTAGGCGCGCTCGAGCTGGTCGAGGGCGGGAAGGAGAAGCTCGGGGACGAACTGGCCGCCGTATTGGCCGAAGTAGGGATTGAGCAGCATGATGGAGATTCCTTTTTCGAGTTCTGTTCTGTGTAGTTCAGTGTGTTCGGTTTTCGGGTCTGCGTCGGGGGCATCCCCGCACGGCGCCCGCGAAGAGGGCCAGAAGGCGCGGATCCTTGAGACTCGGCGCCGACTCGACGCCCGAGTTCGCGTCGAGCCCCGCCGCACCCGCAGCCGCGGCGGTCCGTGCGTTTTCGGGCGTGAGTCCGCCCGCGAGGCCGTCCGAGGTGCCGTCGACGACGATCCTGTCGGCGAGTCCCCGCTCGAGAAGCCCCTCGAGCCTGCGGGCCGCCTCGGCGAGCGCGACGGGGTCTTCGGGGAGAGCGGCCGCGAGATGGAGGGCCTTTCCCGGAAACAGGACACGAAGTCCTTCGAGGTCTGCGTCCGTCACGTCACCGTGGATCTGGAGGGGCGTGAAGGCGCCTGCGGCGGCGGGCGAGGCAATGGCCCGGAGAACGTCCGTTTCGTCTGTGTCGACGACGGCCGTGACGGGCATCGTGAGGCCGAGGGCCTTCGTGCGTTCCTTGATCTCATTCGAGAGGACCGCGAGTCCTTCGGGTGTGACCGCTCTGGGTGAGCGCTTCGCGAGCACGACGCCTGCTGCGGAAAAGCCCTCAAGCGCGGCCCTGGTCGCATCGTCGGCCCGTGTGATGCCGCAGACCTTCATTTCGCCGAAGACGAGTCTTCTCACGGCGAGCGAGACGTCGTCGGCCTGATTGAGGACGGAGCCCACGAGGAAGACGCGGGCCGCGCGTGCGACGCGCTCGACGTCGGCGTGGGTGCGGATGCCGGACTGGGCGACGAGGCGCCCGACGGGGACGACACGCCGCGGTTGCCGTGCTTGGCGATCCTGAGACCTGCGCCCGCCGCGGCGAGCGCCGTCATCGTCGAGACGTTGATCGTGCCCGCGCCGTCGCCGCCCGTGCCGACGATCTCGCCCACCTCGAAGGCGGATTTCGGGAAGGGCCTCGCGGCGCGCAGCATCGCGGCGGCCGCTCCGCGGATTTTGTCGGGCGTCTCGCCCTTCATCTTCAGGGCGGTGAGAAGGGACGCAAGCTCAGGCTCGCTCATGCTGCCTGCAAAGACCTCGGTGAAGAGGGTGTCGGTTTCGGCAGCGCTCAGGGGCTGCATGCGGTAGAGGGTTTCAAGTCGGGCATCCATTTCGTGCTCCTTTCATTCCCGGTCGGCTTTTTCCGTTGGTTTTCAATTGATTTTCAGTTGATTCTGTGTTTTCGCGGACGCTTCAGGGGAGGCGTCCCGCGGGGATTCCGGCCGTGCCGGCGGGCGCGCGGAGAAAGCCGGGCCAGGGCCTGGCCTCGGGCTTGAGGGTCTTCAGGAGCAGTTGTCTGATGAGGGGGAGAACTGGGCTTGACATCGCAAAACCTTTGTCTGGTGCTTGCGGTTGCCGAACCGAAGGGAGAGACTGGATAAAAGAAAACCCGCAGATTCGCCATCCGCGGGTTGTGGGGAAGCTGTTGACTTGCGTTCTTGATGCTCGTGACTATCTCTGGGCGGTACCCGCTTGCTGGGGGTGCCACCACCAAAGAAGAGACTGAGCGTTGAAGGCGTGCGTCATGATGACTTCCGTTTCCAAATCCGATTGATCTTTTGATTGATCTTGAACTGCAGGTGCCGTTCGAGGCACCGCTTCCGTATACTCTACGCCTCCATACCGCATTCGCGCAATAGGTCAAACAGCCTGGTTCCTCTGAAAAGCGTGCAAAGTCCCGTCGCACAGGCCTCGTAAATAATCCTTATTGTCCGGTTAGGTCTCTCTTATTGGCGCGCGGGCGGGTTTCTCTGTACTATGAGACTCACTTCACGGACGCAAGTTCTTGTGTCCGTTCACGCTTCAAACCACAAGATGTTGTGGGTGTGCCTCCAGGCGCCTCTGCCGCAGACATCTGCCAGGATTCCACGAAATTCCGAAATCCCTTTTGAAAGGAACCCCATCGATGGCCGTTCAGATCGATCAGAGCCGCGACGCGCTCTTTGATGAGCTCGGGCTCATGCGCCTTCGCGAAAGCTACATGCGCGCGGACGAGAAGAGTCCGCAGGAGCGCTTCAAGTTCGTGGCCGAGACCTTCGGCTCGAACCCGGAGCACGCCGCCCGCATCTACGAATACGCAAGCCGCCACTGGCTTTCCTTTGCGACGCCCATTCTCGCCTTCGGCCGCACGGGCCGCGGGCTTCCCGTCTCGTGCTATCTCTCCTACATGGACGACAGCGCCGAAGGCCTCATCGAGACGCTCTCCGAGGTCAACCGCCTCTCCATGCTCGGCGGCGGCGTGGGCATCCACGTCGGCATCCGCTCGGCCGACGAGAAGTCCGTGGGCGTGATGCCGCACCTCAAGGTCTACGACGCCTCCTGCCTCGCCTACCGTCAGGGTTCTACCCGCCGCGGCTCCTACGCTGCCTTCCTCTCGATCGACCATCCGGACATCATTCCGTTCATCGAGATGCGCAAGCCCACGGGCGACCAGAACCTCAAGGCCCTCAATCTGCACCACGGCGTCAACATCACCGACGCCTTCATGGAGAAGATCGAGGCCTCGATGCGCGACGCCGATGCGGACGACTCCTGGGATCTTCGTCACCCGACCACGGGCGAGGTCGTCGCGACCGTCTCCGCCCGCGACCTCTGGCAGCGCCTCCTTGAGATGCGCATGCACACGGGCGAGCCTTATCTCGTCTTCACCGACACGGCCAACCGCGCGCTGCCCTCCTGGCTCAAGGACAAGGGGCTCTCCATTCACGGCTCCAACCTCTGCACCGAGATTTTCCTGCCGACCTCGAAGGACCGCACGGCCGTCTGCTGCCTCTCCTCCGTCAACCTCGAGTACTACGACGAGTGGCGCGGCAACGAGCAGTTCATCGACGACGCGATGGAGTTCCTCGACAACGTGCTCCAGTACTTCATCGAGCACGCGCCCGACGGCATCCGCCGCGCGCGCTACTCCGCCATGCGCGAGCGCAGCGTGGGCCTCGGCGCCATGGGCTTTCACGCCTATCTGCAGAAGCGCGGCATCGCCTTCGAGTCCGCCGCCGCCAAGTTCACGAACCGCGACATGTTCAGGCACATCGCCGCAGCGGTCGAAAAGGCCGACGCGCGCCTGTGCGCCGAGCGCGGCCCCTGTCCCGACGCGGCCGACTCCGGCGTCATGCGCCGCTTCTCGCACCGCATGGCCGTCGCGCCCAATGCCTCCTCGTCCCTCATCATGGGCGGCACGAGTCCCTCGATCGAGCCCTATCGTGCCAACATCTACCGTCAGGATACGATCTCCGGCGCCTACATCGTGAAGAACCGCTTTCTCAAGGCCGAGCTCGCAAAGCGCGGCCTTGACACGGATGACGTCTGGGCCGACATCATCGCCCATGACGGCTCCGTGCAGCACCGTGAGGACCTTCCGAAGGAAGTGCGCGACGTCTTCAAGACCGCCATCGAACTCGACCAGCGCTGGATCATTGAACTTGCCGCCGACAGGCAGGCATTCATCGACCAGGGCCAGAGCGTGAACCTCTTCTTCCCGCCCGACGTCTCGATCGCCTATCTGCACGCCTGCCACTTCTTCGCCTGGAAGAAGGGCCTCAAGAGCCTCTACTACAACCGCTCCGACAAGCTCCGCAAGGCGGACCGAGTCGGCGTCCAGGTCGAGCGCCGCCGCATCGAGGATCAGATCAGCATGCAGGCCGTCGCCGACAACACCACCTGCCTCGCCTGCGAAGGCTGACCGGAGGGAACCACATCATGACCGACAAGAACACCGCCGGCGGGCTCCTTTCGACCCGCACCTGCTTCAAGCCCTTCAAGTACCCCTGGGCCTACGAGGCCTTCATGCAGTCCGAGCAGATGCACTGGCTCTGGACCGAAGTGCCCATGCTCGAGGACGTCAAGGACTACGGCCAGAAGCTCACCGATAGCGAGCGCGACTTCCTCACGAAGATCCTGCGCTTCTTCACCCAGGGCGACATCGACGTCTCGGGCGCCTACGTCAACCACTACCTCCCGCGCTTCGGTCAGCCCGAGGTCCGAATGATGCTCTCGTCGTTCGCCGCGCGCGAGGCCGTGCACATCGCCGCCTACTCGCACCTCATCGAGACGATCGGGCTCCCCGAGTCCATCTACAACGAGTTCCTGCAGTACGAGGCCATGGCCGCCAAGCACGACTTCTTCAACGAAGTCGCCGAGGACAGCCGCGACCTCGCCGCGCAGATCGCCGCCTTCTCGGCATTCACCGAGGGCATGCAGCTCTTTTCGTCCTTCGTCATGCTGCTCAACTTCACGCGAAACGGCACGATGAAGGGCATGGGCCAGATCATCGCCTGGTCCATCGCCGACGAGACGCTCCACACCGAGTCCATGACGAAGCTCTTCCGCGAGTACATCGTCGAGAACCCCGAACTCTGGAACGACGCCCTCAAGGCCAAGATCTACGGCATCGCCGAAACCATGGTCGAACTCGAGGACCGCTTCATTGACCTCGCCTTCGGCGTCTCTGAAATGCGCCGCCTCACCCGCGAGGAGGTCCGCAGCTACATCCGCTACATCGCTGACCGCCGCCTCATCGGTCTTGGCATGAAGGGTATCTTCGGTATCAAAAAGAATCCGCTTCCGTGGGTAGATGCCATGTTGGGCGTATCGCACACAAACTTTTTCGAAAATAAAGTCGTGGACTATGCAAAGGGCGCCCTTACGGGTGACTGGGGCGACGTCTGGGGTGTGGTAAAGGGTTGATCCACAGTGGTTTGCGCCTTTGTTGACGTACGCTGAGGCTTGACTGTGCGCCATGAAAAAGCTCCCGTTTCGGGAGCTTTTTTTATTAATCTAAGATCGGTATCGAAAATGAACGGTTTTTTTATAAGATATCGTCAGGACGGTTCGTTCTTCGGCACCGTTTCGCAGAACGAGCCCGCCTTCAGTTCTCTCGCGAACCACTTGATGTCCTCACGGCAGGCGGCAGGATCCGGGGCGTACTCCGCGCTGACGAAGGCCGCCGAGTTCCGGCGATGCCATGGCGTCTGACATGCCCCGTCTCCGCATCACGCGAGGAGGCGGGCCTTTTTCCATGAGCTGCCCCGGAGCCTTCTCCGGAGGGCGTCGGAAGACCGGCATGAAGGCGGCCAATGACGCGCAGATGAGGGGAGAATGCCGCCTGATCGGTGAAAGATGGGCTCAGGATCGCGAGGAAAACGGTGGAAACCGTCTTTCGCGTGCGAATGCGCCGACCTTCCTGAGTTCCCGAAATTCCTGCGGCGCAGCTTCCTTCGGCGAACAAAGGGAAACTACCTACGGCAAAAACACAGCTCTGTACGAGCGGCGATGAAAAGGCGCGTCCATAATGGGCAATGCGACCTCTGTCGTCATAAGGCGACAAATCAAAGGAGATGCCCTTTTATGAATCCATTTGACAACGCGTTTGAGAGGAAGTGGACGTTGATCTTCCTCTTCGAGTTCTTTTTCATCATGATGCCGTTCCCGTGGTTCTACGACCTCGAGTACACGCCGTGGCTCTTCGGCGTGCCGCGATTCATCTACTGCTGGCTGGCCTACGGGCTGCTGGTGATCGGAACGATTGCTCTCTGGTGGCGCAGCTGCATGAAGCGTCCCGAATACCAGGAATACGAGGACTAGCATCATGCCGTATCAAGTTGAAACATCCACCGTTCCCTTTCTGATCGTCACGATCAGCTACCTTGTCGTTCTCGGCCTTATCGGCTGGTGGGGCAACCGCCAAAACCGAAATCTGCAGGACTTCTTCACGATGTCGGGCTCGGCTGGCGCCGTGCTCTCGGGTCTTGCGTACTTCTCGACGCAGTACTCGATGTCGACCTTCATGGGCGTTCCGGGCTCGATCTACCACGTCGGCTACGCCGGCATGAGCGTCTCGGTGCCGGGCATCGCCTTCTCGATGGTCATCCCCGCGCTTCTCGTCGGCCGCAGGCTCATCAAGCTCGGCCATCGCTACAAGATGCTCACGATGGCCGACTATCTTGCCGACCGTTACGAGTCGACCGCCATCCGCGGCCTGCTCGCCATCCTGATGCTCATCTTCCTCGTGCCCATGATGGGCGCGCAGACGATCGGTGCGGGCGTGATCTTCACGACCTACACGGGCGCTCCGCAGTGGGTCGGCATCGTCGTGATGGGCGTCACCGTCATCCTCTACTGCATGGCGGGCGGCATCCGCTCGGTCATGATGACCGACGTCATTCAGGGCGTGCTGATGGTGGTCACGGCCGTGACGACCTTCTTCGTCTCGCTCAAGCTCGGCGGCGGCCTCGAGACCATCAACGCCAAGCTTGCGTCCGTGGACCCGAACTACCTGAAGTTCCCTGGCCACAACAACTCCTATCCCTGGCAGAACTATGCGTCCATGATCGTCATGTGGTCCTTCTTCTGCATCGGTCAGCCGCACCTCTTCACGAAGTTCTTCACGATGAAGAACTACGGTACGATGTTCAAGGCCGTCCTCCTCGGCACGCTCGGCATGTGGTTCTCCGCAAGCTTCATCGAGTGGTGCGGCGTGACGGGCGCGGCCAGCTTCCCCGGCATCCCGGGCAAGGAAAGCGACTTCATCGTGCCGCTCATTCTCCAGGAAGGCCTGCCGTCCATCGTCTCCGCATTGATGGTCGCCGGCATCTTCTCGGCCGGCATGTCGACGATCAGCTCGCTGCTCCTCACCTCCACGTCCGCCGTTTCGCGCGACCTCTACCAGCGAATCCTCAAGCGTGATGCGACCGACGAGGACACGCTCAAGATGTCCCGCGTCGTGACCGTGGTGCTCGGCATCATTGCAATCGGCATCGGCATCCTCAAGCCCGGCTCGATCTTCACGATCATCCTCTTCGCTTTCGGCGGCCTCGGCATCTGGGCTGCGCCGATCATCTGCGGCATGTACTGGAAGCGCACGACGACCACCGGCGTCTTCGCCTCCGTAATCGTCGGCGAGGTCTTCTACTTCCTGCTGCTCACCCAGTTCAAGTCGCTCTCCTTCGGCTTCAACCCGCTCATCGTCGCGTGGCTCCTCACAATGCTCGTCCTCATCGGCGTGAGCCTCTTCACGAAGCCCGTCTCGGACGCCACGATCCGCCGCCACTTCGACGATCTGGACAAGCCCGCCAAGGCCTGATGCGAACGCACCCAATCGCCTGAAGGCAACCCATGACGCGCCGCCGGGCCCCCTTCGCGAGGGGCCTGCGGCGCGCCTTAAAATGAAAAGGCAGAAAATCATGCAGCTTGCACATCTCAACTGGCAGGAGGCCGAAAAGGTCCTCGCCGATCCCGAAACTCTGGTCGTCATTCCCGTCGGCTCGACCGAGCAGCACGGCCCCATCGGCCCGCTCGGCACCGACTGGCTCATTCCCGAAGAATTCTGCCGTCGCCTCGACGGCCGCATGGAAAAGCTCCTCATCGCGCCCGTCATCCCCTTCGGCGTGGCGACCCACCACATCAACTTCCCCGGCACGATCGACCTGGGAATTGAAACGATGATCCGTGTCATGTCGGCCGTCTTCGAGTCCCTCTACAGGCACGGCGCAAGGCGTTTTGCGGTCATCAACGGCCACGGCGGCAACGATCCCGCCATCGAGAAGGCCGCGCTCGAAATGTACCGCAGGGGCGCTCAGGTCACGCTCGTCGACTGGTGGAGCATCGCTCCGAAGCTCAATCCCGACTGGCCCACGGGCCACGGCGACGCCCAGGAGGCGGCGGCCGTCATGGCCTTCGCTCCCGAGCTCGTCAGGAAGGAGTGGCTCGTCGAAAGCGTCGTGACGCCGCCCTCGGACGAATTCAGGCAGGTCCACATCAATACGGTCTGCTTTGAGGGCGCGCCCGTCAAGATCATCCGCGAGATCCGCGACACCGTCACCACGGGCGGTCTCGGCGGTCTCGACTCGAAGTTCGCCACCCGCGAATGGGGCGTCGCCATGATGGACGGCGTCACCGACTGGATGGCCCGCTACCTCGAGGCCTTCCGCAGGATCGAGCTTCCGAAGCGCCGCTGGGACTGACGCCATGGCGCATGAAGAAATTCTCGCCGCCGTCGACGCCGGGCGGCTGATGGACTGCGTGCGTGCTGTCTGTACGGGCGAGCGCCTCTCTAACGAGCCCGAGGCCCAGGCCTTCGACGTGCTACACAAGAGTTTGGAGGACGCGGGCTGCCGCGTTACCCGCGAGTCGCTCCCTGGATACGTCAGTACGCCCGAAGGCGCCTCCTTCGAGGCGGGCGGCGAGGCGTACGAGGTGCTCACACATCCGATGACTCCGTCCGTCGAGGTGCTCGAGGCGCCCCTCGCATACGTGCCCGTCGACGCCGTGGGCGAGACGGCTCCGGCCGACGTCTCGGGACGGATCGTCCTCACGGACGGCCTTGCGATGGAGCCCGTCGTGCGCGCCCTTGAGGACAGGGGCGCCGCAGGCGTCGTCTTTATCACGGGCGAGGAGATCCACAACATGATCGTCTCGCGTGTCTGGGGCTCGCCCACGCCCGAAACCCTGCACGACTATGTCGGCATTCCCGTCGCAAGCCTTTCCTTTGGGGACGGCACTCGCCTCAGGGCCCGCCTCGCCGAGGCGGGCGGCACGCTGCCCGCAAGGCTTTCGACCCGCGTCGAAAACCGTTGGACGGAAATTCCCGTCATCACGGCCGAGATCCGCGGCGCGGACGAGGACTTCGTGATGGTGACGGGACACGTCGACAGCTGGGGGCTCGGCGCCCTTGACAACGCCTCGGGCAACGCCTGCGCCGTCGAGCTCGCGCGCATCCTCGCGCCGCTCGCCTCTGACATGCGCCGAAGCGTGCGCTTCGTCCTCTGGTCGGGGCACTCCCACGGACGCTACGCAGGCTCGACCGCCTGGTGCGATGCGCACTTCGAGGAGCTCGAAAGGCACTGTCTTCTCAACGTCAATGCGGACTGCCTCGGCGGGCGCGGCGCAACGGTCATGACCGAGTCGCCCGCCATGGCCTCGACGCGAGGCCTCGCGCGCACGGCGCTGCGCGAGGCGGCCGGCGTCACGGACTGGCGCGGCTGCCGTTTTTCGCGCAGCTGCGACCAAAGCTTCTGGGGCGCAGGCGTGCCCTCGATCTTCTCTCAGGTCTCCGAGCAGCCGCCCTTTGAGGGCGCCGCCGCGGACGCCTTTGGCAAGATGTTCGGCAGCGGCAGGACGGGCGGTTTCGGCGCCTGGTGGCACACGAGGACCGACACGCCCGACAAGCTCGACCCGGAAAACCTCGCCCGAGACGTGCGCGTCTTCGCGAGCGTGCTCGCGCATGCGCTCTTTGACGAAAGACTGCCCGTCGATGCGGCGGCCGAGGTGCTCGAACTCAGGGACGAGCTCAAGACGTGGCAGGAAAAGGCAGGCGACTCGCTCGACCTCTCCGAGGTCCTTGCGCGACTCGATCTTCTTGCAGAAGCTCTCGAGGTTACGGCCCGCTCGGACGATCCGAAGCGCTTCGAAAAGCGCTCCCGCAGGGTACTCTCCGAGATCATCCCGCTCGCCTATGTCGAAGGCTCGGTCTACTCCCACGACGAGGCGCTGCGTGCGCCGCCCGTGCCGATGCTGAGACTCATTGACGAACTCGCGTCCCTCTCCGAACACGAGAGAAACGCGGCCCTCGTAAGCCTTCGCCGTGCCGTGAACCGCCTCAAGGCTAGCACTGCACGGGCGCTTGAGGCCGCTCGGGCCTGACGGCAACAAGTGCGGACCTGAAAGAAGGACGGGCTGCGAACGCCATGCGTCGCAGCCTGTCCATTGCTGATTTCACGGTCTTCAAGCTGTACCTTGTCGACACAGGTTTGCTTCGCAAGCTTGCGAAGCTTCCGGCGACGGCTTTGGGGATCCTTTTTGCAAATCGTTTCAGGAGGCGGCTACCGAGCGGCGGCATCGTAAAATTCCTCTTCAGTTCGGGCGCAGACAGCCTATAATTTGCTGGCTAACAAATGGCGTCCGCCGTCACGACACGAGGATTTGACTACATGACCAAGCGACTCATGCCGACTCGCGATAACCTGCGCAGGGTGCACAGGGGCGCCGCGATGAGTGAAGAGGACATTGCGGGCGTCGAGCTGATGCTTTATCTGATCCGAGCTGCCGACGTGGTGCGCGAATCGGTCTATTCGGGCCTCGGGGAGCGGGAGCTTTCCGAAGGAAAGTTCGCGCTCCTGATGACACTCTTCGATGCGGACGGTCCCGTGCCCGTCGTAGAGCTTGCCAAGCGCATCGGCGTCTCCGCTCCGACCACCTCCGTCATGGTGAACCGCATGCTGCAGACCGAGAAGCCCCTCATCGCCAAGGTCCAGTCGAAGGCCGACGCCCGCTGCTGGCTCATCGAACTCACCGACGAGGGCAGGGCGCTCATCACGGCCGAGCTTCCCGCGCATACCGCCAGGGTGGCCGACTTCGCGAAATGCCTGTCGGGCGATGAGCGCGAGCAGATGATCGACATGCTCAAGAAACTCGTCGCCGACGACTGAGGCCGGAGCTTTCCGTTTCAAGACCGTCGATTCCGGCGGTCTTTCTTTTTTCGTTAATGTTTAGCCGGCTACTAAAAAGATGGCTATTCCAATCAAGCAGAAGGACATCTCCCGCACGGCTGAAGGTTTTGCACGGTGCTCGCCCGAACGGGCTGGGCAACTGCAACGCGGAGACGCTCAGGAGCGAGGTGCGGACAAGTCGCACCAGCCTGCATCCTGAAGCGGATCGCAGGATGCGGCAGGAGCCGCGACTGGCGCTTCTGACGGAGCGGGCCCGGCGGACGCCGAGTGCGTTTCGGGTTCGGAGGCGGATTCGATCGGCTGCGGATTCGCGGCGAGCGCCGGATCGGCATCGGGGACCGCATCCTTGATGGCGTCGGGCGGAAGCCTCAGAAGAGACTGCTTGTCCCTCGTCGCCCATCCCGAGCGCTCCCACCACGGGGAGGCGCGCTCGGCCGCCTCGAGCCTGAGGATCTCCTCTTTGGAGATGCCCTTGAGCGTCTTGTTCCTGAGGCAGGCCGTTGCGTGAGTGCTCTTCATGCGGGCGAGTTCGTCCTCGAGCACGGATTTGTGCGTGAAGCGGGTATAGAGGATGTCCGACAGGTGCCTGTTGACGAAGCCGATGCAGTCCTCGGGCTTCGTCGGGTCGAGAGAAACGATGTAGGCCTTGAGATCCTCGGCGAGCGCGGGGTCGTCCAGCGGCAGGGTTGCATGGGCTGCCGGGAAGAGACACGTGCTTGTGATGACGAGGGCGGGCAGCAAAAGGGATGGCATCGTGGGGGAGGCTTGGCTTGGAAGTATCGGCATGTCGCAGAGGATACCTTTTTTTCAGTCTGCGGAAAAGCCCCGCATGGTTCGACATGCTGAGTGCCAGGCCTGCGGGCTGGAGGCGCACGCTGGCATCAAGGCGGCCGAGGCGCTTCTTCCAGAGCTCACGAGTTCCACTTGTGCGAAGAAGGGCATCCACGAAATTAAGGAAGAATGAGGGGGAGACCCTTTTCGCAGGCGCAAGTTAACTTGACAACAAGTTCTTTTTCAATGGAGACGAAAGACAACAATCCGCTCATCCGGCAGTTGCGTTCAGGCAGGTGCTAATGCAAAATCTTAAAGGACCGATTGCACTTCTTTGCAAACGGAGATATAACATTTTTGCAACTGAGGATTCCGTGGAACTGACGATCAGCAGTCTCAAGCTTGGTAGGGCCTTCACTTTTTTCTGCGCATGTGACGGAGATCGAGACGCATATGTCTACGTCGACGTCAACGGGCAGCCGGGTACGCTCGGCAGGCAGATCTGTAGTGGAGGGCGCCTGATGGGCAGTACGTTGAGGGCAACAGAGGCAAGCTTTGAGTCGACTTGCCGGAATTGGATGAGACAGCACGCACAACATCCTGACGAGGTGGCATACGGTGCCAGCCTGTCAGAGGTCAGGATGCGCAGGGGGACGCGGACCGTATCGATTCGACTTACGCCTCTGCAGCACGAAAAGCTGCTTCGCTTGGGCGGCTCGGCATGGGTGGCCCGAAAGATTGACGAAGAAGAGGAGCCTTTTTAGTAAGAGGAAGGGAGCATGACCAATCCAGAAGTTTTTTTCAACGCTGTCGCGGGGATTGCCATTAGTCCCGAGGTTGCGGCCATTCGTGATGACTATCTACGGGCTTTTCTGGTCGAACAGATTCTCGAGGAGAAAGCGGACCGTGATGCCGAGCCGTGTGTCTACGTGGCTCCCGCCTGGGACGTTCCGTCCCTGACAAGTCGTCTCGGCGGTCTTTCCGTGAGTGACCGCCGGGGGCTTTTGGACCTTTTTGAGACTCATGGGCGGTGGTTGCAGATGCGGTTGCAACAGGCTGCGCGGCGGCTGACGCCTGCGCTTGCAAGGACGTGGAGAAGCTTCTTGTTGGTCAGGGCGAGGTCGAAAGCCTGCTGACCTGCATGGGTTTGTCTCGAACTGCTCTGGACGAAGAGGGCGCCGGGATAGTCTATCGCGTCATGCTTGGCCTTGAAGACGGAGAGTGTCTTGCCAAGGTTTGCCCCGAGGCGGATGAAGCTGCAGTGGACGCGGCGCATACGGCTCTTCTGACGATTTATGAAAGGATGATGGCGGAGGGACGCAGCTTTTTTGTCGAAACGATCGAGCAAAATTGGTGATCATGCTTTGCGAATCTTTTACTTCCTGGCGAAGGCTGCATGCCGTCAAGGATTGCCGGCTCAAGCGGTTCAAGCATGCGCCTGCGGCCCAGAATCAGGTCAGGACCATCATCAGGGAGATCGATGCTTCCGCTCTTGCTCCTGAAGATATCCGTCTGCTTGATGACTTGCTCGACGGATACGGTGCGAACGTCCGGCACATCATGGACCTGCTGAAAACCCGCCGCTACCGCCGCTTTTGCCATGGCAACCTTTATCAGGAGTTCCGAAAGACGCTTCGAGCCGAGCATCGGGCCATGCAGGAGAAGCTTCCTGAAGAAGAGCGGGCAGCTCATCCGCTCGCGCTTGGCGGCATGCAGGGAAAGGTCTGGAAGGTGTCCGTGGAGTACGCGTGCGCGCTATATGACAGATATTGGCGTGGAATTCAGGTTCGCGCTTTGCAAGAGTTGCGCCGCAAGCCTTTTTATCAGGCTTTGACCCGAGCGGAGCAGTACTATGTCGCCTGCCTGCTGAAGTCGACCGGCGGGATGTTCTTCGACATGCTTGACGGACGAGTGCCCAAGCCGCCGGCTTTTCCGAAGTCCATTCAGGGAAGTGTCGCTCACGCAGGAGCCTTGTGTGCAAAAGTGCGTGCCACGGTGCGCAAGCTTAGTCGCCACTTGCCGGTACACGGCCAGAACCGGTCGTGTGTTCTGGCGCCGCGAGAAGGCTACCATCCGCTGCGAAAAAGCGCCCCCGGGGACGCGGATGGGATCAGCATCATCACTGCGATCCCTCGAAGGACGGTCAAGGTCAGAGTCAAAGGGCGAGGCCCCATCAAAAAGACGATCGTGCTTGTGCGTGATGGTGACCGCTTTTTTCTGCACTTGTCTGTGCCGCTCAAGGTCAAGCCTCTGGAAAAAGTGCCCTCGGCTCCGGCTGGATACAGCCACTGCACGGCTCTTGACATGGGTTTCACTGAAGTCTTTACGGACGACGGCGGCCGACAGTACGGAGGCGGGCTGGGCGTCCTGCTGACCAGGATGGCGCGGGAGCTTGACGATCACTGCAGGAAGCGCCGAGCCTTGTGGGCGGCTTATCGCAAGGCGGGGCCACGCAAGCGGCAGCGTTTGCTCAAGTTCAACTTGGGCAAGAAGCGATGGGAGAGCAGACGGGAGCGCGCGCGACGGGAGGTCGAGAACCTGATCAACCGAGCCTTGAATCATCTTTTGGCTTCCAGACCGTCTGATGTCTATCTGGTGGAGCAATTCGCCGAATCGTTCGACTACTCCGGGATGTCCAGAGAGGTCAGACGAAGACTGTCCGGCTGGATGCGCGGCGTGATCGCGGACCGACTGGCTTTCAAGGTGGCGGAGAGAGGTGCGAGGCTAGTGTACGTTCCCGCCAACTATACGAGTCAAAGATGCCCTGTCTGCTCCTTTGTCAGGCGTGATCAGCGAAGCGGTGATCGCTTTCACTGTAAGCATTGCGGACACAAGGCCCAGGCGGACGGCAACGCCGCTCTGAATCTGCTGCTTGCCGCTCATGAGCCCAAGATCAAGCGCGGGATGACCTGCGCGCAAGTGGACACGGTATATCGTACCGAGTATGAGAAAAAGTGCAGGACTGAAGGGAAAACACCACTGCCGCGCAGGCTTCGGACTTCGAAAAGGTCTGCGAAGGGGACGTGTCAGAAAGGAAATGTGAAATGATAAAGCTATAAGATAGAAGCGTTGATCCAGTGGTCCGATAAAGGAATCGGCTCTCAACCAGCGGCATGCCGCTGTTGGTATGCGGGATTATGTTGCGGCAAGAGACGGGGCTGCCTGAGATCAGACAGCGTGCTCC
>OCPW01000595.1_pt1 | contig 25385 bp, 18 predicted proteins | sample 1538761 | NCBI WGS metagenome assembly OCPW01 (sample SAMN04571724, study PRJEB22368) | human gut metagenome | biome: human gut; material: stool | host: Homo sapiens | place: Luxembourg | collected 2012-09-20
ACCCTGAACCCTGAACCCTGAACCCTGAACCCTGAACCCTGAACCCTGAACCCTGCATCTTGAACCCTTTTCCCTATTGCAAAACACAGATGAACTCGCTATAATACTAATAACGCAGGGAAAGAGAAAATCTTTTTCAGATGTCTTTCAGAGACAGGGCGGCTGGTGAGAGCCTTGGCAGATGAGAAAGTTTCCACTCAGGAGCGGCCGGTGAAGAATCGGACGGCAGGCAGCCGATATCAGCCATGAGCTGGCTTATGCAAATTGGGTGGCACCGCGATGACTTCGTCCCATGGAGGGAAGAGGTCTTTTTATTTGCTTTTCGAGGACGCCATGGCCTATGAGCGGTCTCTTCCCATCTGATCCGTTTCAAGCGTCAGCGAGCGGCCAGCCGATCACTATTTCCGTCAGATGAGGAAAGCCGATTTCCTATCTTATATTTCCTAAAGGGAGCGATACTATGTTAGACATGAAATTCATCAGAGAACACGCAGACGAAGTGAAGCAGAACCTCGTCAACCGTCACAATCCATTCGATCTGGACGAAGTCCTCGTACTCGATGGCAAGAGAAGAGAACTCCTGCGCGATACCGAAACGCTGAAGAGCGAAAAGAATGCAGAATCCAAGAAGATCGCGATGGCGAAGAAGAATGGCGAAGATGCGGCAGACGCTATCGCTGCTATGAGAGAAGTCGGACAGAAGATCTCTGCCATCGATAAGGAACTCGGTGAAGTCGAATCCAAACTGAATGAGCTGCTTCTCCATATCCCGAATATGTGCGACAAGTCCGTCCCGGTCGGCAAAGATGACAGCGAAAATCCGGAAGTCCGCAAATGGGGCGAGATCCCGAACTTTGATTTCCCGATCAAGGCTCACTATGAGCTCGGCGATACCCTCGGCATCCTGGATGCAGAAAGAGCGGGGAAAGTCTCCGGTGCGCGTTTCTATTTCTACCTCTCGCAGGCAGCCCGTCTCGAAAGAGCGGTATATAATTTCATGCTTGACGTACATACCCAGCAGAATGACTACACCGAAGTCATCCCGCCCTACATCATCAATGGCAAGTCCATGCAGGGCACCGGCCAGTTGCCAAAATTCGCGGATGACATGTACAAAGTCGAAGGTGAAAGCATGTATATGACGCCTACTGCGGAAGTGCCGCTGACGAATTATTTCTCCGGCGAGATCATCGACGGTGCGCTGCTGCCAGTCCATCTGACGGCGCTCACTCCGTGCTTCCGTAAAGAAGCAGGCTCCGCAGGTAAGGATACCCGCGGCCTTATCCGTCAGCACCAGTTCCATAAAGTAGAAATGGTGAAGTACTGCAAGCCGGAAGACAGCTGGGATGAGCTGGAATCTCTGACGACAGAAGCGGAAAAGATCCTCCAGCTGCTCGAGATCCCGTACCATGTCGTCTGCCTCTGCAGCGGTGATATCGGCTTCTCCTCTGCGAAGACCTATGATATCGAAGTCTGGATGCCAGCACAGAATAAGTACAGAGAAATTTCTTCCTGCTCGAACTGCCTCGATTTCCAGGCACGCCGCGCGAATATCCGCTTCCGCAGAACCCCGGGTGCAAAACCGGAATTCGTCCATACGCTGAATGGCTCCGGCCTCGCTGTCGGCCGTACTGTCGCTGCTATCATGGAAAACTACCAGCAGGCTGACGGCACCATCCGCGTCCCGGATGTCCTCGTACCGTACATGAATGGCGTGACTGTCATCGGCAAAAGAGAAGCCTTCAAGAGCTCCAAAGGAGAATGAGTGAAACATGGGGATGAAGGGGGCAGGCGGTGATCCGTAACCGATCGCTCCGGATCCCTGCCATTTCTCATAAATTTCTTGTAAATCTCATGCAAATTTGCTATACTACATGTAACAACCCTGCTGTGCACGTGCGGCTTCATATTTTGAACCGATACCTTTATTGAGGGAGTTCAGAACTGTGGATGGAATCTATGCCCTTCACGGGGACAGATGAAATTCACATGAGAGCACCCACCTGCAAATACGCAGACTCAAAATCCGGCTTTAACGACATGGTGGGGATAGAGATCAGATACCGTCAAGGAAACTTGGCGGTATTTTTTTATTGAAGTGACCGAAGGGGCGGAGGTTGTCTCCCGCAGCGGGATGGAAATGAATGTGAGATCGCCCGTTCTCTCGTATCGTCATCCCGAGCGTAGTCGAGGGATCTTTTTCGTCGTAGCGGTACTCTGTACTTATGAGGTAATGATAAAATCGCCTAGGTGCTTCGGCTGCTCCTCATCTGACGCTCTCCGTTTGACCGTTGTGCAAGGAAGATTTCTCGCTGCGCTCGAAATGACGATATGGGGGAAAGCGGTATTCTCGTATCGTAAGTCTTCTTCATGGGGAAGCGGCATTCTCCCTCCTTCCCATGGAAGGAGGTGCCCCGAAGGGGCGGAGGTTGGAATCGCCGAGGTATGAAAGGGAATATGAGGAAAGCGGTTTCTCGTATCGTCATCCCGAGCGGAGCCGAGGGATCTTTTTCGTCGTAGCGGTATTCTGTACTTATGAGGTAATGATAAAATCGTGTGGGTGCTTCGGCTGCTCCTCATCTGGCGCTCTCCGCTTGACTGTTGTGCAAGGAAGATTTCTCGCTTTGCTCGAAATGAAGATACGGGGGAGGAGACCTTGTGAAGGGTCAGCGTTTTTACATGACTGTTGTGTAGCCCCTTGAAGAAGGGGCGCGCCGAAGGCGGAGGATAGACTGCCCCGCAGGGGCAGCCTTCTACGTGGTCGGATGAAAAGCCATGTGAGATAGCCCGCCTCTCGTATCGTCATCCCGAGCGGAGCCGAGGGATCTTTTATATTGTAGCGGTACGCTGTACTTATGAGGTAATGATAAAATTGCCTGGGTGCTTCGGCTGCTCCTCATCTGACGCTCTCCGCTTGACCGCTGTGCAAGGAAGATTTCTCGCTGCACTCGAAATGACGAGGGGTGGGAGGACAGTAATACGGGGAAGGGCATGCTCTCTTTTTGCTGCCCCCATTTTTTCTGCAAAACGCTCCCATTCCCTTAGAAAAGAACGCCTTAGGAATCACCATTTCCCACCGATACTGTATGCTTTTTCACACCACGAAGCACCGCGCGGTAGCTCGATGGATTTCTTAAAAAATGAAAGGGTTTCCCCTCATTTTTTACAAATTTGAAGAAAAATGGTAAAATACAGGAAGTTTATGGAGGTGATAATTCATGCGTGCTATCTACAAATGGAGCTCGATCCTGGCGCTTTGGATACTTGCCATGGTTCCGGCTTCTGCAGAAACATTGCACGCAGGGATGAGCGGGGATGCTGTGACAGCCCTGCAGAATTCCCTGGTAGCGGCCGGTTATCTGGCCCGCACCGTGGATGGAGACTATGGCTCCACCACAAAGGAAGCAGTCTATTTATTTCAGAAGGATAAAGGCCTGACCGCGACCGGCGAAGCCGATGATGCGACCAGAGATGCCATTCGACGTGCCGAAGGCGCAGGCTATCGTAATGGTGGGGGCGTCGTGTATGCAGAAGGAAATCGCGGAGATGTGATCTCCGATATGCAGCAGCGCTTGCAAGAGGCCGGCTCTCTCAAAGGCGACATCGATGGTGTCTACGGGGGAGATACCGTGAAGGCGGTGAAGGACTTCCAGAGATCCCGCGGATTTCCTGTATCCGGTGCGATCGATGAAGTGACCTACCGTGCGCTTCGGGATATCAGCGCAGGGACGCCGGCGCCTGTGGTCTCCTCCGGCGGGGAGTCTTATGGCGTCGGCGACAGCGGCAGTGATGTGAAGACCATTCAGCGGAAGCTGAAACGTCTCGGCTATCTTGACGGGGAGGCAGACGGCATCTATGGCGGGCAGACCGAGGATGCGGTCACGGCTTTCCAGAAAGAGCAGGGGATCCCCGTCACGGGCGGCGTGAACAGCGTGACCCGCACGAAGCTGAATGAAGTCTATGTGGCGCAGACAGGAGACTATATCCTCTCGGAAGGGGCCAGGGGAAAGAGAGTCATCCATCTGCAGAATCAGCTTCTTCTGCACGGCTACGATCCCGGTGTCGTTGACGGTGTCTTCGGTGCCGGTACGGCAGATGCCATCCGCATGCTGCAGGATGAAACTGGCCTTGAGACCACCGGTGTGGCAGATGAAGATGTCTGGGATGCTTTGGACAATGCGCCCTATTTCCGCGGCAAGTATACGAAGACCTATCACATGAGATCGACGGCATACACGCCCTATGACGGGGGCGGTGAAGGGCATACCGCTCTGGGCGGATTCGCCGGCAAGGGGCATGCCGCCGTGGATCCGAGTGTCATCCCGCTCGGCAGCATTGTCTTCATCGAAGGCTATGGCTACGCCATCTGCGATGATATCGGAGGTGCGATCCATGGAAATATCATCGATGTCGGTGTCGATACCCTCGCGCAGGCTTATCAGTGGGGGACAAAGAGCCGCGTCACCGTGTATCTCGTGAGATGAGTGACCGGTCTGGCTTTTTCGAAAAGCCATCCGAATGAAACGCCGTGATTCCGAGAATGTATGGAATCACGGCGTTTTCTATTTTGGGGGGATTTGCTTTCATACCGACAAAATCCTATCGCCCTTGGCTATCAGTTTTACTGATCATGGGTATCATCCATAATAAAAAGCTTGAGATGAAAGGTCTCAAGCTTTTTTTGTGACGGGTATTTCCAGACGATAGCAGCTAGCCCGTCCTTCGTCATCCAGACGTGGTGTGATGAGAAAAGGCACGTCGGGGGAAAGGGAGAGTGCCTGCATCGTGTTTTCAATGGTTGAAAGGACAGCAGTCGGAAGAGGGAACTGCGGCGAAGGAAAGATGTAGGTCAGATAGAGTGCGGCGGGGAGGGTGAGGGGATTCTCCATTTCCTGGCTTGGCGCATGGGGCGAGATCAGCAGCAGGTGGTAGGCGTAGGGTTCGCATAAGGCGGAGAGCGTGTCTACGGCTGGGCTGACGGCGATTTCCAAATCTTTGTCGAAAAGGTGAGCGGCATACTCCGTGATGAGAAGGGCACTCTTTTGACAGGCATCTCGGAAAGATGTTTTGGCAGGGAAGAGGGGACTGCGCTGCATGAGGCGTACCGGCTTGGGAATCAGCATGACCTGCTCCATGGGGTGGCTGCGGCTTTCCGCCAGATGACGGATTTTCCGCTTCAGGCTTTCGATATTGCTTTGCATGGCACGGATCGCTTCTTCCTGCTCCATGACTTTATCGGACAGGAGTTCGATAAGTTTACTGCGCGAAGGGTGCTGATTGAATTCCCCCATCTCTGCGCCCGAAATGTGAAGATTTCTGAGAGATAGGAGTTCTGCAAAGGGGAGTATCTGCGCTGTTTCATAGTATCGATAGCCTTTCTCGCTGCGAAAGGCGGGAGAGAAGATCCCTTGATTGTCATAGTAGATGAGGGTCTGTTTATCGATGTGAAAGAGCCGTGCAAATTCCTGCGGCGTGTAGTGACTTTTCCCCTGCTTCATGAAACATGAGTCCTTTCTATGAAAAGCCTATACCTGCTATAGACTTTATTAAAAGACTGATTAAAGATAGCTCTATCTTAGCATAGAGAGGAGAGGGGTTCAAGACGGGGGGAGGAGAAGTGATGTGAGAGGAGCGTTTTTCCTGTCGTTATCAGAAGCATCGTCTAGAGTATTCCGTTTATCGTCATCCCACTCTCGTTGTTTTACGGGTGTGCAAGGAAGATTTCTCGCTCCGCTCGAAATGACGATACGGGGGGTATTCTCGTTTCGTTGTTTTTACTAGCGGAGCTTTTCCATGACAGCTGAGCAGCCCCTTGAAGAAGGGGCGCGCCGAAGACGGAGGATAGACTGCCCCGCAGGGCAATGCTATTAAGTTAAGCGGCAGAACATTCTTGGCTCCCCATCGGGGGAGCTGCCCGGAGGGCTTGTGCCAGCGAACTGGATTTTTAGGAGTGAAGCGACGCGAAAATCCAGTGAGACGCCATTTCGAGCGAAGTGAGATGAGGGGGCAGCACTACGGTATATCCAACATTGTTCAATAGCCGCTAGCATGCCCCTATTGCCTTCGGCACTTCCCCCGAAGGGGGAAGCAAGTCATTACGGCGCTAACAATTTTCTTAACTTAATAGCACTACCCCGTATCGTCATCCCGAGCAGAGCCTATGGATCTTTTTCGTTTGCGGTATGCTTTCTATTGTACGTACACGTTTGCATGAAACACCGTCATTCCAAGTTATGTGAAGTACGGTGTTTCCCGCTCGCCGCCTTCCTTACATTGTTCGTTTGACCATGAACAAAAAAGATTTCTCGCATTCGCTCGATATGACGATAAGGGGAAGGTGGCATTTTCATTAAGAAAGATTTTTTGATTTCTATAAAAAAGTACTTGACTTTATAGAAACTATACAGATTACACTCATCTTGTTCAAGATTGGCGGTGAAAAGATGCAGCAGCTGAAAAAGATCGACTTGGATGAGATCTGGCAGAAGGAACAAGGCTGGAACGCGAAGAGGAAATCAGGACGTAAATTTGATGACGAGGCAGAGCTGCGATTCTGGGAAGGGCTTGCTCCACACTATGCGGAGCGGTTCAACCTTTATCGCGATGTGCATGGCCTCGGAGACTGGATTCATGAGAAATTCGGAGAAAATCAGCGCATCTTAGATGTGGGCTCAGGATGCGGTAATTTCACCATTCCTATGGCGAAATACAGCAAGGATATCCTCGCCGTTGATTTCTCACCGGCCATGCTCCGCGAGCTGACGAAGTCCCTTCAAAGGGAAGGCCTTACGAATGTGAAAACTGTCCACTCGAAATGGGAAGACTTCGAAGAGCCTTATGACTCGGACTACGTCCTCTCTGTCAATTCCTTATACCGCGTCTGCTATATGAGGGAAGCGCTCGAAAAGATCGCCCGCTATGGGAAGAAAGGCTTCATCCTTGTCCGTACGCTTCTGAAACCTTACCTGTATAGTCTCTATGATGAGCTTTCGCTGAATTATCGCCGAAACAACGACTACATGATGATGCCGATGATGTTCTGGAATATGGGTATCCATGCCGAAGTCTCTTTCACGCACTATGATAAGGTACTCCGCTATGCCGACTGGGAAGCGGCGGAGAAAGAAATGGTGGAGGATCTGGGCGAAATGTCGTACTTGAATTATAATACCGAGCTTGAGCCGCTTTTCAAAGAGTGCGCTGAGCATGATGGGAATGGTTACGTCTGGCATTCGAAACGAATCGTGGAAGTGATCTCGTACTTTCGGGAATCGTGAAATATAGGTTCTATGGGTTCTATAGGTTCTATGAGTTTAATGGGTTCAATGGGGCTAGCCCCTAATCCCTAGCCACTTATACCGTTTTCTTTTCCCCGCGCGTGGAAACTTGGATACACGGCGCTTCGGGAATGGAATATATCTTATTTCATGCTGGCTATATGCTGGCGAGTTTTTTATCGAGGAGAGATAGTTATGAGAAAAGGCAAAATGTATGTCGCTCTCGCGGCAGCGGTCGTGTTAACAATTTCGGGGGGGAACGCTCAGAGCAGCAGATACCGTTCTGGATACGGTTTACGTAAATGCAGATAGGGATGGCGAAGTAGTAGCTGCGCCAGGCGGACTTGTCAATGAAACCGCAAAGCTCGGGATTCTTGGAAATCAGAGTGTTATGGATATTCCATATACTGAAATGTCAATGACCCAGAAGACGCTCGAAAAGTTTGATGACCCATCTCAGCCAATCGCAAATGTGCTGATGAACAATCCATCGATTCGTACCAGCACCACATCTCCGATGTATACAGACTTCTCCATGCGCGGCATCAACATGAACGGAAACCATATGATGCTGAACGGCGTGCCAAGTCTCTTTTATCAGTTCAATGGACCTATTTCTCATTATATTGATCGTATCGATATCACTTCTGGGCCGAATGCGGGCGTCAATGGTGTCAGCATGTCCAACAATGGTACAAATAGCGGTGCAACGCCTGCACCGGGCACTATTAATGTAGTGACCAAACGCGCAGGTAGTGAGCCGGTAACAAAATTCACGGAAACCTTCTCTGGAAGAAGCAACTTCGGTGAATTTATTGACGTGGCACGTCGCGCAGGCAAGGATAATGAATGGGGTATCCGCGTGATGGGCGAATATATGGAAGGCGGTCTCGCTCTCAAAGGCGCTGAAAAGAACGAAAAGAATATTTTTGTAAATTTGGATCGTAAAGGAAAGACAAGCAATACCAATTTCTTCGTTGGACATTTTGACCTTCGCGTTAATGAAGGTCAGCGATGGTTCAGCTATGGTGGTAAGAGTAGCGAACTTCCTTCCGCGCCAGATTCCAACATCCCATATGACTTCAAGGGGACAACGAAATGGATGCACGGCTGGATGTATACCTTTAACCATGAAAAGGCGATCAATGATCATGTGACATGGTTTACAAACATTGGGCATTCTTCGAGAAGCGGGAATAAATATAATTCGAGCGCTTCGCTGAAATTTGATGAAAAAGGAAATTTCATGTCTACCAATGTCTCGAATGCGCAAAATGAAATTGGTACGAATTCGTATTTCCAGACAGGGCTTAAAACCAAATTTGAGACTGGTGCAGTAAAACATCAGGCAACACTGGCTATTGACCGTTCCTGGGCAAAATATTGGAATGATTCGCATAATAGCGCCAAAGGAACCATCGGTGGTAATTTATATACAGGAACTGAATATACCAATAATTTTGTGATTCCAACGCTTCGTACTGCCAAATTATCTTGGGATGAAGTGAATACAGGTGTGACAATTGCAGATTCGTTAAACTATGGTAAGTGGGACGTGCTTTTAGCTGCATCTCATAAGCATGAAAACTTCACGAATGTCCAGAAAGGTGAAAAGTTCCAGAACGATAATTGGTTGCCAACTTATGGTATCACCTATAAGCCCAATGAAAATATGGCCATTTATGCCAGCCAGACTGAAAGTTTCTCTCGTGGCGCTGTAGTAAATGACCCTAAGTATGATAATAATGGCGATACACTGGATCCTTCTACCAGTAAACAGCGAGAAGTGGGCGTGAAATACAAATTTAAGAATCTGGTAACCACACTGGCTTACTTTGATATTGAAACGCAGAGCATTATTGATACAGACCTCGGAAATGGAATGTATCACCGCGCAGCGGACGGCAAGGATAACTACAAAGGTTGGGAATGGACGATCAATGGTAAACCGGCAGATAAGTGGACGGTAACAGGTGGCTTGCTCTATATGAACGGCAAGAGAGAAAAGACTGCCAAAGGTACTTATGATGGATGGTACATCAATGGAGCGTCAAAATGGAGTACGGTTGTTGGTGCCGTTTATGAGCCAAATGACAAGTGGAGTATCATTGGTCGTCTGACTTGGGTAGGTGACGCACATATCGATAACTCGGCTTCTCCGACCAAATCGACCCGCATCCCTGCTTACACAGTTCTCGATCTCGGCTTTGACTACAAGACCTCGATCGCTGATGTTCCTGTGACCTTCAAAGCTATGTGCTACAATGCACTGAACAAGGATTACTGGATGGGCCGCGGTAGCTCTACCACATTCGGCCTTTCCATGCCAAGAACTTGGATGCTGTCTGCTTCGATGAGTTTCTAAGCTATTGCCAAGTTGATATGTACAATCAATAACAATCAATAATAGGCGGCCTATCGGCCGCCTATTCCCCTATTGTCCAAAAGTGTTTCCACAAGAAAAGAGGTGAATCCCTATGCGTATTTTCTTTCGCTATCTATCTCTCTTTTTCCTCCTGCTATTCCCGCTTGCTTTCGCGGGCTGCGGGGACGCGCCGAAGACGGGAGAGGAGAAAGAGATTGTGCTCGCGGCGGGGCGGGATCTGTCGCCGGGAGAGAAGGATCCTTACTACTCCACCGTGATTCTAAAGACTTGGGAGTCGCTGGTCGGGATTTCTGATGAGGGGAAAGTCATGCCGATGCTCGCCGAGTCTTGGGAGGCGAATGCGGAGAAGACAGAGTGGATTTTTCATCTGAAGAAGGGGGTGAAGTTCCATGACGGGGTTTCCTTCGATGCACATGCGGTGTGCGAAAATTTCTACCGCGTGACGCACATGGGGTACAAGCCATCTTCCTTCTATGGTTACTTGGTCTCGCGCATTTACCCGGGGCTTGTCCGTTATGAGGCGGACGATGACTACACGCTTCATCTGTATTTCGAGCGGCCTGTCCCCATGCTGATCTATCGCATGGCGGGCTGGGGGAGCGCGATGTTCAGTCCAGCTTCTTTTGATAGAGAAACGGGAGACTTCACGAAAATCGCAGCGGGCACGGGGCCTTTTCAGATCATTGACAGGAAGGCGGACGACTATACGCTCCTTTCGCGCTTTGATGGATACCATGGCGAAAAAGCAAAGGCGAAGCGGATCCGTATCCGCGTGATCACTTCGGCGGAGGCGCGATATTCGGCGATGCGTTCGGGAGAGGTGCAGGGGGTCTTAGATCTGGGCGGACTGACACCGATGATGGTGAGGGAACTCATGCGAACGGAGTATTTCTCGGTAGACAGTGCGCACTCGACGATTTCCCACTATCTTTCTGTCAATGGCGGCCGTTTCCCTTTCTCCGATGAACGCATGCGAAGGGCGCTCGATCTGGCTATCGATAGGGAAAAGATCGTGAAGTATTATTTTGCGGGATTTGGTACGCCGACGAGGAGTTTCTTAAATAGTACGAATCCTTTTTCGCGGCCGGAGCCGCCGATCTATGATCCTGCTGAGGCGAAGGCACTTGCGCGAGAAGTGCTGGGGGATGCCCGATGTGAGGTGAAATTTCTCCTCCCGCAGTATGGTGCCGAGCGCTACCCTTACAAGGTCATTTCAGAATTTCTGCAGGCTGAGCTGAAGGATCTCGGGCTGGATGTCAAGATCGTGATGGTGGATGGCCTGACGTCAAGGAAAATGATGAAGGAAGGGGATTACGATCTCGCCATCGGGACGAGGGGGCTCGGAAATCTTGATCCGACTTCGCTTTTGAGAGAATTCTTTCATAGCGAAGGTGCGACGAATCTTGCCAGCCATTTCTGCTATGCCAATCCGAAAATAGATGCAGCCTTTGATGCGCTTACTCATACCTATGAGATCGAAGATCGAAAGCTGCTCTACGATGAGATCCGGGAAGAGCTTCTCCTCCATCCGGCGGTCATCCCGCTCTTGGAAGATGAGAATCTCGCTGTCTGTTCGAAAAAAATCACAGGCTATCATGCGGCGGTCTATGGCATTACGCTGGACAAGGTGGCGTAGAAGGAGTAGGAAAAAGTATAGTCGACAGGTCGACGCTTTCCTTCTATGAAATTTCTTTGTATGGCGTCTTGACGGATGTATCCGTCCTTCTGCGCGTGGAATGGCCCTCGTGTCAGTGATTCACGAAAGGAGGCACATCTCATGAAATCTTTTCTGATCTATGCGCTTCGGCGCATTTTTCTCCTGATCCCTTTTCTCATCGGACTCACGATCCTGGCGTTCCTTCTGGGCGTGCTTGCGCCCGGAGATCCGGCGATGGCGGTATTGATCATGGATGGTACAGCAGAACCGACGGAGTCGGAGCTGCTTGCGATGCGGGAGAGCATGGGGTTGGATCAGCCTTTTTGGATGCAGTATGGGAGCTGGCTCACGCATGCGGCAGTGGGAGATCTGGGTGTATCGTATCTGACACATAGACCTGTGCTGTCCGAGCTCATGCGAAGATTTCCCGTCACCCTCCACTTGGCTCTCTGGGCGATGGGATGGGTGATCCTGCTCGGCATCCCTGCGGGCATATGGGCGGCGCGCAGGAAAGGTCATGCGGCAGAGATCGGACTTGAGATCGTGGCGCTCTTCTTTATCTCTATGCCGTCTTTCTGGCTGGGGATCATGATGATGCTGATCTTTTCGGAAGAGTGGCAGCTCCTGCCTTCCTCCGGATATGGCGATGCGCTCCACATGATATTGCCCTCCTTTGTGCTGGCAGCAGGGACAGCGGCTGCGGTGCTGCGTCTGGAGCAGACGTCGGTCCTTTCGGTGATGGAGAAGCCCTTTCTTCTGACAGAGCGGGCGAAGGGGCTCTCCGCTTCGTATATAGAGATCTATCATGTCCTGCCCAATTCGCTGATGCCGGTCATTACCATGCTGGGCACGTTTTTTGCCTCGATCCTGGGCGGCTCGGTCATTATCGAGAATCTTTTTTCCATACCCGGTCTTGGAAGCTATGTACTCTCGGCTATCTGGGGACGGGATTATCCGGTGATTCAGGGCTATGTGCTGGTCAGTGGGACCGTTTTCATCGTATTTAATTATCTGGTTGATCTCAGCTACTATTTGCTGAGCCCGAAAGAGAGGGAGGGCTGATGAAGAAGGAGCTTCACTGGATCTATGGAATGGCGCTTTTTCTGGCGATGGGGATCGTATTCCTCGCGCTTTTTGCCCCATGGATCGCGCCCTATGATCCCACCGCGGTGTCTACGGAGGAAATCCTGGAAGGCATGTCATCCTCACACTGGCTGGGGACGGATGCGCTGGGGCGTGATATTCTTTCCCGTACCATCTATGGGGCGCGGACGTCAGTGGCTTTTGCCTTTGTGGCGGCGTTTTGTACCATGGTCCTTGGCCTTATGCTGGGGATCCTTTCCGGTTACTTTGGCGGCTGGGTGGATCGGGGGATCCAGTGCCTTGTTGCTGTATTTCAGGGACTTCCGGGGATGAGTCTTATGATCGCGGTCGCGGCGATCCTTCCGGAGAACAATTTCCGTCTCATCATCGCATTGACTCTGACCTCGTGGGCGGGGTTTTCACGTATCGTGAGGAGTGAGGTCATACGTATTCGTGGAGAGCTCTACATGGAAAGCATCAAAAGCTTGGGGGCATCCCATGGGTACATCGTAAGGAAATATGTACTTCCGAATGTGCTTCCCGTCGTCATCGTGCTATTGACGCTCCGCATCGGGACTTCGCTGCTCTCGGCTTCGGCGCTGTCCTACTTGGGACTGGGTGTCTCGCCTCCGACGGCGGATTGGGGCGTCATGATTTCTGATGCGAGGACCTATTTCCGCTCATACCCGCTGATGATGATCGCTCCCGGTACAGGCATCACTCTCTTTTGCCTTTCTATCAATCTTCTGGGAGATGCGATGAGAGAACGAATAAGGAAATAAGAGGGGATGGGTTTTGCATGTCCGCCTGTGCGGGTAATGCTATTAAGTTAAAGAAATCGTTAGCTACATAACGTCTTGCTTCCCCCTTCGGGGGAAGTGCCGAAGGCAATATGTGCAAGCGAACTGGATTTTTAGGAGCAAAGCGACGCTAAAATCCAGTGAGACGCCATTTCGAGCGTAGCGAGATGGGGCATGCTAGCGGTTATCGAACAATGTGGGATATACCGTAGTGCTGCCCCCTCACCCCTTCGGGGAGCTCCCCCGATGGGGAGCCAAGAACGTTCTGCCGCTTAACTTAACAGCATTGCCTGCGCGGGCCATGTTCTTAAGGAAATGACGAAGAGTTCCATCGGAGCATAGCTTCTTTCGGGGCGCGTTCCCGATGGGAAGCTAAGACTATGCTGCCCTTTCACTGTACCACATTAGCGGGGGCAGCCCTTCTCCACAGTACCTTTAGAATCTGTAACACTTCCCTTACCTGAAAGGAGCCTTTTCTATGGATATCGAAGTCAAGCAGCTTTCTGTTACTTTCCTTTCGCCGATGGGCGCTGTCCGCGTGCTTCGTGATGTAAATCTTTTCTTTCACGGGGGAAAAATCACTGCGCTGGTTGGCGAGTCGGGGAGCGGGAAATCGATCTTGGGCACGGCCATCATGCGTCTTCTTCCGGAAAATGCACGAATGACAGGAAGCATTTTTTATGATGGAAATGATCTTCTCCGGTTTTCCGAGAAAGAAATGAATGAGATCCGAGGCGATCGCATCGGCTGGATCGCGCAGGATCCGATCTCTGCCATGGATCCGCTGATGCGTGTCGGACGGCAGGTGACAGAAGTCTTGCGGAAGCGGCTGGGCTGGCGGGAAGAGAAGAGCAGGGAGAGCGCTCTTGCGCAGATGGAAAAGTACGGTCTTGGGGATCCTATCCGTGTGTGTGCGTCCTATCCGCACCAGCTTTCAGGGGGTATGGCGCAGCGCGTCATGGCGGCGATGATGACCTTGCCTTCCCCGGAGTGGCTCATCGCAGATGAACCGACGAAGGGCCTGGATCCGCTTGTAAGGAAACAGGTGGCAGATATGTTTCTTCAGATCAAGATGGCAGGAAGGGGGATGCTGCTCATCACTCACGACCTCGCACTGGCAGAATGTCTCGCCGATCGTGTGGTGGTGCTCTACGCCGGGGAAGTCCTCGAGCAGGGGAGCACAGAGGATATTTTCAAGAATCCATACCACCCTTATACGCGGGGACTTCTCGCCGCGGCGCCTTCTCGCGGCCTTCATCCCATCTCCGGAAATCCACCGGATCTTTCCCGTCTCACCGGCGGCTGCATTTTTCGGAGTCGATGTGCATTCTGCGGAAAAAGTTGTGAGAAGAGGCAGACGATGAGGAAAGTGGGAGAGGGACATTTTGTAAAATGTGGAGAAAGCATCACCGTTCATTCATCTTTTTAGAAAGGAGCGCCCATGCTCTTAGATGTACAGCATATTTCGAAATCCTTCACGACTGGATATATACGGAAAGTGAAGAAGGAGGTGCTGAAGGATATTTCCTTCACGCTTTCAAAAGGAGAGACGCTGGGGATCGCGGGGACGAGCGGTGCGGGGAAGACGACGCTCATCCGTATCCTGATGCAGCTTCTCGTGCCAGATGGAGGAATCGTGCTCTATCACGGGGCGGAGCTTGGCGGCCTTTCCGGGAAGGAGATGCTCGCGGTACGCCGCACGATGCAGATGATATTTCAAAATCCTGCGGCTGCGCTTCATCCGCGTATGACGATCCGTGAGAGTATCGAAGAGCCCTCACGCCTATATGGGAAGATGGATCGCTTTGAGGAGCGTATGCAAGAGATGCTTTCGCGTCTTCAGCTTCGACGCGAGCTGCTCTTGCGCTATCCGGCTGAGCTTTCCGGCGGGGAGCTCCAGCGTGTGGCGCTTGCTCGTTTGCTCCTCATCTCACCGGAGGTCCTCATCTTGGATGAGCCGACTTCGATGCTGGATGTGTCGGTGCAGGCGGAGATCCTGACCCTCTTGCAAGAGCTTCAGGAGGAGCAGAAGATCGCCTATCTCTTCATTTCTCATGACCTCGATGTCCTTGCCGCGATGGCACGCCGCGTGGGCATCCTATCGGCAGGGAGGCTGGTGGAGATCGGGGCGGCAGAAGATGTGCTGCATCATCCGCAGCACCCCTATACGCAGGAGCTCGTCAGGTCATTTTTTGCTTTGTAAAGTGTGCATCCTGATTGCTCAGCGAGCTTCCTGGCTGTGATAAAGCTATAAGGAAGGACGGGCATATAGGCTGCAAGATGTACAGGTGTTTAAGGCTTTGCAAAGGGGGATGACAGCGAGACTTATCGTCCCGGAGAGGAACCTTTCCGTATGCATTTGACCTATGGTCAATTTCATGCTATAATACCCGCATCTTCAAAACAGGATGACTGCTGTGGAAAGGATGATAGATGATGAAAAAATGGAAATATGCACTGATGGCCGCTGCGACGGCTTTGGTGATCCCTGCTTTTGCGAGCCGTGCGGAGATGCCGCCGATCGGGATGCCGAATCCTCTGGTGGAATACAAGACGTACCATGCGCTCGCAGAAGCTACGGACAGCCGTCCTCTCTTCCTTCCGAAAGGAACGCTGCTTGCCGGTCAGTGCCATCTGACGGACTATATCGCCATCGGCGGCAAGCTCTCGGATATCCGTTATCGGATGGATGATGGCAGCACGCTCTCTGTCCGCACGGCAAGGTTGGTGGGAGAAGAGGCAGGAAAAAATATCAGCGGAGTCTATACCGGTCGCTGGAAATCGCGCATGATCGGTGCGACGGAGGTCATGACAGCGAAGACGATGGATGGCTCACTCGCTGCGTTCTGGACGGAAGGGGAGTATGCGTTCTCTGTTGTCGGAAGCAAGATGAGTGATGACGTCTTCGATGCGCTCCTTTCCGATGTTTTCGTGGATATGTCAGAGCATTTCTATGGGGAAGCGGCAAATCCGCTCGCAAGAAAAACATTCTGAGGGAAGGAAGATCCCTTATCGAAGCGAGCTTCTCGAAGGTCAGGATGAAAGTTCTGGCCTTTTTGCGTGGGAAAAAAGAAGACTGGGAGATGACAGCGGCTGCTTTTTGGTCATTGATGGCGAATGCCTTCGATGAAGATGCGAAAAAATGCATCGAAGCCGGTATGAACGCTCACCTGACGAAACCGATAGAGATCGATCATGTCATCGAGGCTCTGGGACAATATTGCCGATGAAAAAGCTCCGCCGAAAGGCGGGGCTTTTTCTTTGTCTTATCGCCTGTTTGAGATGCTTTTTTCCTTCATTTTCCTGCATGAAACGGCCTGCATGAAACAGCGTTTTTTCGGGGCGCAGGGAGCAGAGGGTTTCCCATTGCCCGCTCCTCTCACATCCTTTCTTGACCGCGAACGAAAAAGATTTCTCGCTTTCGCTCGAAATGACGATACGGGAGACGGTGCTATCCGACGCGGAGGCTTTACTGCTCCGTGCTCGAAATGACGATAGGGGGGAGCGGCATACTCGTATCGTAAGTCTTTTTCATGGGGAGTCTGTGAAGCGGCATTCTCCCTCCTTCCCATGGAAGGAGGTGCCCCGAAGGGGCGGAGGTTGGCATCGCAGCGGGATGAAAATCGTGCGGGGAGCGGTATTCTCGTATCGTCATCCCGAGCGCAGCCGAGGGATCTTTTTCGTTTGCCGCGTTCCTTTTCCTGTGTGGAACGGTCTGCATGAAACACCGTTTTGGGGGGGCGCAGGGAGTACGGTGCTTCTCGCTTGCCGTTCCTCTCACATCCTTTGCCTTCCCACGAACGAAAAAGATTTCTCGCTTTCGCTCGAAATGATGAATGCGGGGAAGCGGTATTCTCGTATCGAAAGCCTTCTTCATGAGGAGTCCGTGAAGCGGCATTCTCCCTCCTTCCCATGGAAGGAGGTGCCCCAAAGGGGCGGAGGTTGGTATCGCAGTGGGATGAAAGTCATGGGAGAGGAGCGTTTTCCCTAGTCACCCCTTCCCATCTATGCTATAATACATAGATAAATATCGATAAAAGCAAACGGAGGCGAGGGTATGGATCATTCGCGGATCAAAAGAGAATATACAGAGCCGGCAGTGCCTTTCACGCTGAAAGCGCCGTTCCAGCCGATGGGGGATCAGCCGAAGGCGGTGAAGTCTTTGGTGAGCGGACTCAGGAATGGCGAATGGGCGCAGGTGCTGCTCGGTGCGACGGGGACGGGGAAGACCTTCACGATGGCGAAGGTCATCGAAGAGGTGCAGCGCCCGACGCTCATCATTTCTCCGAATAAGACGCTGGCTGCACAGACGGCGAGTGAATTCAAGGATTTCTTCCCTGACAATGCGGTGTACTACTTCGTTTCCTACTACGATTACTACCAGCCGGAGTCCTATGTGCCGCAGACGGATACCTACATCGAGAAGGATTCGTCACGCAATGAGGAGATCGACCGCCTGCGTCACTCTGCGACGATGGCGCTTTTCGAGCGGCGGGATGTCATCATCGTGGCATCGGTATCCTGTATTTACGGCTTGGGCGATCCGGAGGACTACAGCTCCATGGGGCTCTCGCTCCGGCCGGGCGAGGAAATCGAGCGTGACAAGATCTTGGAGAAGCTCGTCAGTATGCAGTACATGCGGAATGACATGAATTTCACGCGAGATACCTTCCGTGTGCGGGGAGATACGATCGATGTATTTCCTGCATCGGAAAACAATGTCGCTGTCAGGATCGAAATGTTCGGTGATGAGATCGACTCCCTGACGGAGTTCGATGTTCTGACAGGGGAGACGGTCGCTGAGAGAAATCACATCGGCATCTTCCCTGCATCGCACTATGTCACCAGTTCGGATAAGCTCCGCCGTGCCGTCACGTCCATAGAGAAGGAGCTGGATGGACGGCTCAAAGAGCTCCGGGATCAGGATAAGCTCTTGGAGGCGCAGCGTCTGGAGCAGCGGACGAATTATGATCTGGAAATGATGCAGGAGGTCGGATACTGCTCCGGCATCGAGAATTATTCCCGCCATATGTCGGACAGGAAGCCCGGCGAGCCGCCATTTACGCTCCTGGACTACTTCCCTGAAGATTTCCTCATCATGATCGATGAGTCGCATGTGACGGTACCGCAGCTGCGTGCGATGTACAATGGCGACCAGTCGAGAAAAAGTACGCTCGTCGACTATGGCTTCCGCCTGCCGTCTGCACTGGATAACCGTCCGCTGACTTTTGACGAATTCACCGAACGGATCAATCAGATCATCTATGTGTCGGCGACGCCGGGACCGTATGAAATGGGCGTCCAGACGAATCTGGCGGAGCAGATCATCCGCCCGACGGGGCTCTTGGATCCTTCCATCGAGGTGCGTCCCATCGAAGGACAGATGGATGACCTGCTCGGGGAGATCCATAAGCGTGAGGAGGTTCACGAGCGCGTCCTCATCACGACACTCACGAAGAAAATGGCGGAGGATCTCACCGATTTCCTGACGGAAGCGGGCGTGAAGGTACGCTATCTGCACTCTGACGTCGCGACCATCGAGCGCGCGGAGATCATCCGTGACCTGCGTGCGGGCGTTTTCGATGTGCTGGTCGGCATCAATCTTTTGCGTGAGGGTCTCGATATGCCGGAGGTCTCGCTCGTGGCTATCCTCGATGCGGATAAGGAGGGCTTCCTGCGCTCGGAAACTTCGATGATCCAGGTCATCGGCCGTGCAGCCAGAAATGAGCACGGGCATGTCATCATGTATGCGGACCGCATCACGAAGTCGATGAAGTATGCCATCGATGAGACGAATCGCCGCCGCACCATCCAGCAGGCATATAATGAGGAGCATCACATCATCCCCCACACTGTCCAAAAGCGGGTCAAAGATCTTATTGATCTTACGAAGATCGAAGAGAAGCCGGCTGCCTATGGCGGCAAGAATAAAGAGGGCGAGCTTTCTGATGAGGAGATCTACGCCCGTATGAAGGACTGCGAGAAACTCATGAAACAGGCGGCGAAGGATTTGGAATTCGAAGCCGCCGCCCGCTACCGCGACCAGCTCGCCAAGCTGCGCCAGCTCTGGACCGATCGCTACGGTTCCCGCGCGGAAGAAGCGCTTAAGCGTCAGGCTGCGGCGAAGAAACGCATCTATAAGCCGATGAAGAAACGGGTATGAGCGACGAATGCGGGGGAGCGGCATTCTCCCTCCTTCCCTTGGAAGGAGGTGCCCCGAAGGGGCGGAGGTTGGCATCGCAGAGGGATGAAAGTCGTGCGGGAGAGCGGTATTCTCGTATTGTCATCCCGAGCGCAGCCGAGGGATCTTTTTCGTTTGCCGTGTTCCTTTTCCTGCGTGGAACGGTTTGCATGAAACACCGTGATCCAGATTTTCCGGGAACAGGGTGTTTCCCATTGCCCGCTCCTCTCACAGCCTTTGCCTTCCCGCGAACGAAAAAGATTTCTCGCTTTCGCTCGAAATGACGAATGCGGGAGAGCGGCATTCTCGTTCTGTGAGGCGGCATTCTCCCTCCTTCCCTTGGAAGGGGCGGAGGGAGAGTGTACACGATATCCCGCATCGTCATTTTACATTTCCCTATCAACCAATTTCGAAAGGACATCCATGGAAAAAGGAATTATCATAAAGGGCGCGCGTCAGAACAATCTGAAGAATATCGATCTGACGCTGCCGCGAAATAAACTCATCGTTTTCACCGGGCTGTCCGGCTCGGGGAAATCGTCGCTGGCTTTTGATACCATCTATGCGGAAGGGCAGCGAAAATATGTCGAGTCCCTGTCTGCCTATGCGCGGCAGTTCTTAGGGCAGATGAATAAGCCGGACGTGGATAAGATCGCAGGGCTCTCGCCGGCGATCTCCATCGATCAGAAATCCACCAGCCATAACCCGCGCTCGACGGTCGGCACAGTGACGGAGATCCATGACTACCTTCGTATGCTGTATGCACATGCGAGCCGTGCCTTCTGCCCGCACTGCGGCAAGCCGATCCGGCGGCAGACAGTGGACCAGATCGTCGATGCGCTCCTTTCGCTCCCCGAGCGGACGAAGCTCATGCTCCTTGGGCCGGTCGCTGTCGCGAAGAAGGGGACGCATAAAAAGCTCTTGGAAGAGCTCCGCAAGGAGGGGTATGTCCGCGTCCGCGTGGATGGGGACGTCCTCTCCCTTTCCGATGACATCGAGCTCGCGAAAAATAAGAAGCATACCATCGAGGTGGTGGTGGACCGCATCATCGTGAAGGAGGGCATCGTGCGCCGCCTGACAGACTCGGTGGAGGCTGCGCTGAAGCTGGGGGATGGCATGATGGTGGGAAGCATCATCGGCGGAAAGGACATGGTCTTTTCCACCCACTTCTCCTGCCCGGACTGCGGCATTTCCCTGCCAAAGCCGGAGCCGCGCATTTTCTCCTTCAATAATCCTTTCGGCGCCTGCCCCGCCTGCATGGGCCTCGGCGCTTCACTGGAGGCGGATTTCCATCGCATCCTGCCGGATCACACGATGCCCTTCCGTCTGGGCGCGATCCAGCCATTTCCTTATAATAAGGAAACATGGCTCTACAAGCTGCTCGATGCCTTCCTGAAATCCTATGGACTCACCATGGATGCATGCTATGATGACCTGCCGGATCAGGCGAAGGTGGAGTTTGAAAATGGCGGCACAGCGCTTCTCTCCTTCCAGTACACAAGCCCCGAAGGCATCACAAAGACCTATGAGCGTCCCTTCGAAGGCATCGTCCCGATGACGAAGCGGCGCTATGAAGAGGCGTGGACAGAGAAGATGAAGGAAACGCTCTCGAATTACCTCATCGAAAAGCCTTGCCCCGTCTGCCATGGGGCGCGCCTGAAGCCCGAGAGCCTCGCTTTCCGCGTCGGTGGGAAGAATATCGCAGAGATCTCCTCCATGGCTGTCATCGACCTTCTGGACTTCATGGACCATGTCACGCTTTCCGAGAAGGAAAAGATCATCGCAGACCAGATCCTGCGTGAGGTGAAGAGCCGTCTCTCCTTCCTCGTGAATGTCGGGCTCGACTACCTGACACTCTCCCGCGGAGCTTCGACGCTCTCCGGCGGCGAAGCCCAGCGCATCCGTCTGGCGACGCAAATCGGCTCCGGACTGGTCGGTGTCCTCTATATCCTGGATGAACCGTCCATCGGTCTGCATCAGCGTGACAATGACAAGCTCCTTGCGACACTGAAGGGAATGCGGGATCTGGGAAATACGCTCATCGTCGTCGAGCATGATGAGGATACCATCCGCACCGCAGACTGGGTCGTGGATATCGGCCCCGGCGCAGGAGAAAATGGCGGCTTCGTCGTCGCGGAGGGTACGCCTGAGGACGTGATGAAGGTGAAGGACTCTATCACGGGGCAGTACCTGCGCGGTGAGAAATACATCCCGCTGCCGGAAAAGAGGAGAAAAGGAAATGGACTCTCGCTCACCATCCATGGCGCTCACGAACACAATCTGAAGCACATCGATGTGACCATCCCGCTCGGTGCCTTCACCGTCGTCACCGGGGAGTCCGGCTCGGGCAAGAGTACGCTCGTGAATGAGATCCTCTATCAGGGACTGTCGAATATCAAGAACCATACATCCTACCGGGCAGGGGCTTTTGACTCCATGGACGGCGCAGAGTATGTGGATAAGATCATCGATATCGACCAGCAGCCGATCGGGCGCACGCCGCGCTCGAATCCGGCCACCTATACCGGCGTTTTCAATGACATCCGCGAGCTTTTCAGCCAGACCTCCGAAGCCAAGATGCGCGGCTACAAACCGGGGCGTTTCAGCTTCAATATGAAAGGCGGACGCTGTGAAGCCTGCCACGGTGACGGCATCATCAAGATCGAGATGCAGTTCCTTTCAGACGTTTACGTCCCCTGTGAAGTCTGCCACGGCGCCAGGTACAACCGAGAGACGCTCGAAGTCCGCTACAAGGGCAAGAACATCTCCGATGTGCTGAATATGACCATTGATGAAGCCGTGCCTTTCTTTGAAAACCACGACAAGATCCTGCGGAAATTGAAGACCCTGCAGGAGGTCGGCCTCGGCTACATCCATCTGGGACAGCCGGCCACCACCATGTCCGGCGGCGAAGCCCAGCGAGTGAAACTGGCGACCGAGCTCATGCGCCGCGGCACCGGAGATACCCTATACATCCTCGATGAACCGACCACCGGCCTTCACAGCGAAGACATCCGAAAGCTTTTGATCGTCCTCGAGAAGCTGGTGGATCAGGGAAATACTGTCGTCGTCATCGAGCACAATCTTGACGTCGTCAAGACCGCCGACTACATCATCGACCTAGGCCCCGAAGGCGGCGACAAGGGCGGCGAGATCGTAGCCACCGGCACGCCGGAAGAAGTCGCGAAAGTGGAAGCGTCCTACACCGGGCAGTACCTCGGCCCGGTCATCGAACGGACGAAAAAGTTTATGGGGTTGAAGTGACTAGGGGCTAGTGGCTGGGGATTAGGGACTAGGGATTAGACTAGGAGACTAGAAGACATCAGCCCCGTATCGTCATTTCGAGCGAAGCGAGAAATCTTTCTTGCAGGCCGATAAACGAAGGATGTGAGAAAGGAGAAATACGCAGTACCGAGACGTCATTTCCGTATCAGTGCCTATGTGATACTGACCGCAGTGCAAGAAAGAATCATCGGAAGCGCTTTCGATGACGAGACGATACGGGAAAGGGATACCCCAAAAAGTTTGAAAGCAGAAAATAACCATCTTCCCTTTATAGGAATCCTCATAGGTTCAAAAGGTTCATAGGTTTTTCATCTTTCGTGAATATCATATATTCTAAAACTCCGCGGCGCTTCCCTATGATGATGCGCCGCACCATCCCCGTTTAACCCTCTGAACCTGTTTAACCCTCTGAACCCTCTGAATCCCTAATCCCTTATTCTTTTTCTCAGGAGTCTTTTATGATCGATGTCAATGAAAAAATCAAAGCCAAGGTAGAAGCCCTTCCTGATTCGCCCGGGGTGTACCGTTGGAAAGATAAAGACGGGCGGATCATCTATGTCGGCAAGGCGAAGAACCTGAAGAACCGTGTCCGCTCCTATGTACGAGAGGATAAGAACCGTTCCCCGAAAGTCGCTGCGATGATCCGTCACGCAGACGATCTCGACATCACGATGACCGGGACAGAGATGGAGGCGCTGATCCTGGAGTGCAATCTCATCAAAGAACTGCACCCGAAGTACAATATCTCCCTGCGTGATGACAAGTCCTACCCCTATGTGAAGATCACGGTGAATGATGAGTGGCCGCGCATCTTCGTCACGAGGAACATCCGCCGCGATGATGGGGCGAAGTATTTCGGCCCCTTCACCGACGTGGGAAGCCTTCGTCAGACGCTGTCCCTCCTTCGCCACTACTATCCCATCCGCACCTGCCGCTCCATGAAGGTATCCCGTCCCTGTCTGCAGTACCACATGCATCTCTGCAGTGCGCCCTGCGGCGGCCACGTCGATCACATCGACTATGACCGTGATGTAAAGACCATCTGCGACCTGCTGGAAGGGAAGAGCACCGCGCTGGTAAAGGATCTCACGCGGCAGATGATGGAGGCGTCGGAAGCGATGGATTTCGAAAAAGCCGCCAAGCTGCGCGACCATATCCGCGCCATCGAAAGTGTGCAGCAGCGCCAGCACATCGTATCCACGGAAGGGGACTTCGACGTGCTCGGCATGGCACGCGACGGCAGTCACACCGGACTGGAGATCTTCTATATCCGCTATGGCCGCATGGTGGGGAAGGAGAATTTCAGTATCCCTGAAAGTGCATCCGAGACGGATGAGGAGATCATCACCACCTTCCTTCGCGATTTCTACGGAGGAAATCCGACATCCGTCCCGAAAGAGATCATCCTGCCGCTCCTGCCGGAAGAGTCCGATCTCCTCTCTCTTTGGCTGACGAAGCTTCGCGGAAGCGAAGTGAAGCTCATCCGCCCCGAGCGTGGCTTCAAGCGCCGCCTGAAAGACATGGCGATGGCAAATGCAGCGAAGTATCTCTCCGACAAGAAACTGCAGTGGGAGTATCAGGACGCCCGCGAGCAGGGTGCCGTGCAGAAGCTGAAAGAGCTGCTCTCTCTGCCGCGCCTTCCCGAGCGCATGGAATGCTTCGATATTTCTCACAATCAGGGTGCAGAGACCACCGGCTCTATGGCCGTCTTCGAGCATGGCCGTCCGGCAAAGAGCGAATACCGGAAATTCAAACTGCAGACCACGCAGGGGCATGCGGACGACTTCAAGTCCATGGCAGAAGTCATGAGCCGCCGCTATGGGAAGGAAAAGGACTGGCCCGAGCCCGACCTCATCGTCCTTGATGGCGGTCTTGGGCAGATGCATGCGGCCATTCCCGTGATCCGCGAGGCCGGCTGCAACGCACCCGTCATCGGGCTCGCCAAGCGTATCGAAGAGATCTACGTAGAAGGCAGCGACATCCCGATCGTCCTCGATCACCATGAGCCTGCTCTCCAGCTTCTCCAGTTCATACGCGACGAAGCCCACCGCTTTGTCATCACCTATCACCGGAAATGGACGAACAAAAGAAATACGGAGTCCGTCCTTGACCACATCGAAGGCATCGGTCCGAACCGCCGGAACGCCCTCTGGCATGCCTTCCGCTCGCTCGATGAAATGAAAAAAGCGAGCGAAGAGGAGCTCGCCAAGGTAGCGAGCATGAATAAGCGTGCCGCGCACAATGTCTATCGGTTCTTCCATATGAGAAAAGACGAGAAACAGCTCGTCCTGCAGGGGATGGATGTGGAAAAGGAAGGCTGATGATACGGGGTAATGCGACATTCTACCTCCTTCCTCTGGAAGGAGGTGCCCCGAAGGGGCGGAGGTTGGCTTCCAAATCTGGATGAAAACTCATGTTGGACGAGCGCCGCCCCGTATCATCATCCCGAGCGAAGCCGAGGGATCTTCCTTGCACAGCGGAAAAACAGTTTCTCTGGAAACCGCAGTGCCAAGGCATTGTTACTCTATCAAGGCATTGTTACTCTATCATCGCATAAATAAGTGCGGATGACGGAAGAAAGACTGTTTTATCCAAAATACGACAATAAAAAAGGGGCTGTGAAGAAATGAATCCTCATTTCTTCACAGCCCCTTTTTACTTTGCTTTCATTTGGTTCAGGGTTCAAGGTTCAGGGCTCTCGTGGCGGCTTCGCCGC